>Ga0137371_10000278_pt1 | contig 35631 bp, 33 predicted proteins | sample SagtaG_7_FD_104919 | JGI IMG/M metagenome (GOLD analysis project Ga0137371, IMG submission 104919) | Vadose zone soil microbial communities from Sagehorn Ranch, Mendocino, California, USA - Sage1_R_40_16 metaG | ecosystem: Environmental > Terrestrial > Soil > Vadose zone | place: USA...
ATGCCTTTTATTGTAGAGGATGGGAAGGGGAACCTCTCTTGGCACGTGTTTTTATTTGGCGAAGCGACTTACGCCAGAACGGAAGGCATACATAATCCAGTTGGGAAAGTGCTCAAGCACCTATTCTAACACAGTCATCAGAAAGTGGAAATGATGCAAAGGCAAGCATTACATGCGCCCACTCCGGTCTCTGACGCATAAATCCCCGTTTTGGCGAACTTATGAGTCAAACGACAGTAGCGCTACCCCCGTTATCTGACAACGACACGAACGCTGGAGTGCAAGTCGCAAGCGATTTATTTACAATATTCCATGTTGATACCCCAGATGGAGAGCGGCTTTCCCAGGAAACGTGTGTCCAATGTTCATGATTCAGGGCAAGTGTGCATGATTCAGGGCAAAAACGGTCGAAATTTCAAGGCATTTACCAGCCCTTGCGGCCGGATGGAAGCTGCACACCACGTAACTCCTCTGTGGCCGCCCTGGGGACTACGTGGAAACAATCACTTGCCTCCAATCTCCCGCGCACCTTGTAGCTCCTCCACAGTCACGGAGGCAGTTCCTACTTTCCCCACCACAATACCCGCGGCGTAGTTCGCCAGCCTGGCCGCCATTTCCATGTTTGCCCCGGCCGCCAGCGCCAGCGCCAGTACGGCAACCACAGTATCGCCTGCTCCCGTCACATCATAAATATTGCGTGCCTGCGCCGGGATATGGATAGGTGCTGCACCATCGCTAAAGAGCGTCATGCCCCGCGCACCCTGAGTGATTAACAGCGCCCCGCCGCCAATCTCTTCCCGCAGCCGCCCGGCTACATCCTCCAGCGCCAGTTCCCCGTCTTCATTACCTACCGCCAGGTTCGCCTCTGCCAGGTTGGGTGTAACTACTGTCGCTTTGCGATAGCGGGAGTAGTGATGTCCCTTTGGATCAACAATCACCGGGATATGGGTTTCCCTGCAGGCGATAATCAGCGCATTGAGAAGCGACTCGGTGAGGACTCCCTTGGCATAATCCGAGAGAATGCAGGCGTGAACGCCGGCCAGCCGTTCTTGTGTCCAGGCCATAATCTCTGCTTCGGCCCTGGCTGAAATTGGCTGCCGTTCTTCCCGATCGGCGCGTAATACCTGGTGGCCGTGAGCAATAATGCGCGTCTTGGTGGTAGTCGGTCGATCCCGGCACTCGTATAGGTAGGTGGAGATAGCGGGAGAGTGCGAGAAAAGTTCAGCAATCTTCGCGGCCTGCATATCGAAACCAACAGCACCGGCAAGCAACACCTTGCATCCCAGGCTTGCCAGGTTCACCGCTACATTGCCGGAGCCGCCGGGCGCCCACGTCGAGTTGCGTACCTCGACAACCGGCACGGGAGCCTCCGGCGAGATACCACGCACATGCCCCCATTGATACTCATCCAGCATCACGTCGCCCACCACCATGATACTTCGTGTTGGGATAACCTCAATAAGCTGCTTGATATCCATGACTACCTTTCAGATAATGATTTTTCACTATCAAAATCGGTCCTGTCATCCTGAGCCCTTCGCTGCGCTCAGGGTAAACTCCGCGAAGGATCTGCCCATCGAGAGAGATCCTGAGCATAGCGAAGGATGACAACAAGCCGGTGCCTGTGGTCGCATTCAGGTTGCCGGAATCGAGAGAGATCCTGAGCATAGCGAAGGATGACAACCCATTGCCGATCTTGGTCGTTAAAATTCATCGTCCCGCGTCAGGCGTTCCTCGACCAGTTCGCAAAACATGTGCAGCACCGCGATATGCCCCTGCTGGATGTACGCGGTATTGCCGCTGGGGATCGCCAGGTGGTGATCAACCATCTCCGCCAGCGCTCCCCCACCCTCGCCCGTCAGACCCACGGTTCTAACGCCCATGCCTATTGCCACTTCTACCGCGGCCAGCACATTGATTGAATTGCCACTGGTAGAGATTGCCACCAGCATGTCCTCTGGCCGTCCCAGCGCCTGCACCTGCCGTGCAAAAACCTGCTCAAAACCATAGTCGTTACTGAGGCTGGTTAACACAGAGGAATCGACCGTCAGGGCGATGGCAGCCCAGCCTGGTCGCTCACGGCGGAAACGACCAACCAGTTCGGCAGCAAAGTGCTGCGCGTCGGCGGCGCTGCCGCCGTTGCCGCATACCATTACCTTGCCACCCGTGTGCAATGTAGTGACGATGTGCTCTGCTACGTTGACGATCTCTGCGCTCAAGGCATAAGCAGTCTGGCGCAGGACTTCGCTGCCCTCCAGTAGCTCGTCAATAACGCGCTGCTCTGCTGCTTCTTTCATACCGTTGCTCCCCATAACATCCTCCGCGCTGCCACAGCTACAGGATCAACGCCGAGCAACGCCAGGCAATCGCGCGTAGCACAACCCTGGGGTGTACCGAGATCGTGGCCGCGATAGAAACACGGCATGCAGGGCAGGTCCAGGCGTACCACCGCGGCGTATCGTTCTGGCGCTCCGCCGGTATATGGCCCCCATGCCCTGTGGTTGGTCAGCCCGAAGATGGCGACCGCGGGAGTCCCAACCGCCACGGCTACGTGTACAAGTGCAGAGTCGTTGCCCACGAAGAGATCGGCCTGCTCTAATACCGCTGCTGTCACCTTGATGCTCGCTTTACCCGCAAAACTGCTAACGGGCATACCCGAGCGCATCATACCCAAAACGTGCCGGTGCAAGCCAGCTTCTTCGGGCCCACCGAGCAGGATTAACCGCCCGCCCACATCCTGGAAGAGCGTATCGGCCAGTTGCGCGAAACGTTCCGGCGACCAGCGCCGCGCCGTGCTATAACCGCCGCTGCCAGGATGCATCGCGATGATAGGACGCTCAGCACCTGCGGAGGCCTCGTCCTCGTAAAGTAACTGCCGCGCCTGTGCGTAGTCTGACTCGCTCAATGGCACGGTCAGGTGCCTGTCCTTCGTCGTCGCGCCTACAGCCCCCGCTACTGCCAGGTTATACTCCGCCTCGTGCATAGCCCCAAACCCGGCATCCTTCACGCGCACATTGAGGAACCAGCCGCGCCCATGCCCGTTGTCCAGGCCAGCTCGCCATTTAGCGCCCGTCGCCCGCATCAACAATTGGTGCTTCAGGCGGCCAAAGGGCAGCGTGAGGTGGTGCAGTAACAGCACAGCGTCGTAATCGCCTGCGCGCAGTTCGCGCCACAGCGGTGCGAGACGTTGCAGGCTGCGCGGGTTCTTGAGCACCTGCTGTGGGTAATCGAAGAGGTATTTATTCAGCACGATCACGTGATCGATAACCTCCCAGCCGTTGAGCAGTCCTGCAGAGTCCGGCGTCACAAGCAGGTCAATCCGCCCCTGCGGATAGGTCTCACGCAGAGCGCGCAGCGCTGGCGTGGCTAACAACAGATCGCCTATGCCCGCCAGCTTGACTACCAGGATATGCGCGTTTGCTGGTAAAGTGATATGTCGTCTATACATCATTTAACCTGCTACTCCGCCGAATCTTTGCCGGGTAATGTAGGAGCTTCCCCTGGAAATATAGAGGCACTCCTTGCGGGTGCCCTGCTCTGCGCAATGGCAAATACCTGCGCCGGTGTAATATTCTTCATACACTGCGTAGTGTAATAGCGGCAATCCGCGGGCAATTGCGCATTGTAGCATGGACTACACCAGATATGACTGCGCAAAACCGTCGCATCCGGACTGACTGGCCCACCCAGCGCTGGGTTCGTGGGACCATAGATGCCAATGATAGGCGTCCCCAGTGCAGTTGCCATGTGTATAGGGCCGCTGTCGCCACTGATCATCAAGTCAGCTCGATGCAGCAGCGCCGCCAGTTGCAACAGGCTTGTCTTTCCGGCCAGGTTGACCGGTTGCTCGCGCATACGGCGTATCACATCCTCGACAATCGGCAGATCGACAGGAGCTCCCGTCAGCACTACCTGCGCACCTTCCTCGCTTATCAGACGGTCGAGCAGCGTCGCCCAGTAGGGAGTCGGCCAGCGCTTGGACTGCCCGTTATTCGAACTGACGTGGCAGGCGATCAATGGCTTACCCGCTTGCGCGCCCTCTTTGCATAATAGCTGCTCGACCTCCCACGCTGATTGCGCATCAACCTCCAGGTGAGGTACGCGGTCGTCCCGCGTGATCATTGCTCCCGCCGCCCGGGCCAGTTCCAGGCAATAGTCAACCTCATGTTTGTCGTCAAGCGGGCTCCAGTGGCGCCAGCGCTCCGGTATGCCCCCGGGCACGCTGTCGGTCATAAAGCCAGGATAGCTCTCGCGTCCATAGCCCACGCGTCTTTTAGCTCTGCTCAATACAGCCAGTATCCCGGCCCATGGGCCATAGACGCTCACGGCCAGGTCGTAATGGCGTTGGTGGAAACGGCGCAGCAGCGCTTGCGCATCGAGCCAGTTTTTAGGCTGCGCCAGCGCCTTGGGACGACGCCATATGTTTGGATCGTAGGTAATGACCTCGCTTAGATTTGGATCGTTGAGTGCGACCCTGGCGCTCGATGGTATAGCAAGCAGGTCAATCTCTGCCTGCGGATAGGTACGTTTCAGCGCCCGTACCACGGTCAGCGAGAGTACCAGGTCGCCTATCAAGTCCAGCCGGATCACCAGGATGCGTCGTGGATGAAAGCTCTGCGGCGTCAGAGGTGGATACTTTTTCCCCAGCCTTCCCAGCCACAGCAGACCTCCCACGAGACTCAGAACCAGGTAGATGCACTTGAGCAGCATGCCTTTGCTTGCGTGTATACCGATTTTGCGAACTCTTTTGTATGTACTCGGCGGCAGTGGATAACCGTAGTTATCTACATTACTCAGTTGTTTTTCCATTTGTGACACATATTCTGTATATTAAGTATATATTATTGCATGCGCTGGCCTGCACCAATATCACGTGCCAGGTATGGCAGTAGTGTACGAACTGCTGCCAGTACCTCTTGTTCTGCAAGCAGTCGCACGCAGGGATGAGCGGCCAGTTCTTCGGGGCGGAAATCGATGCGTCCACAGGGAATGGCCGGGCAGCCTGGGCAGCGCTGCGTAGATGCGACAACAAGGTGCTGCTCTGCCGGTCCCCACGGCCCGTAAATGCGAGCGTCGGTTGGACCGTAAATTCGCACCGACGGCGTGCGCTGTGCCACTGCCAGGTGAAGTGGCCCGCTATCGACTCCGAGCACCAGTTGTGCTCGCGCCAGTAGTGCCGCCAGTTGCCCCACCGTAGCGTCGGATACGAGCAGCACAGGTGATGCTATGCCCCGCGCGATCTCCTCCATCATCGACCGCTCGCTTTTGCTTCCAGTAAGGATAATACGCAGCGGGACCGGACCTGTCAATAATGTGCCGAGTGCATTAGCACAATCCGACCATGCCTGTGTGCGCCATAACTTGACTGCTGCACCGGCTCCAGCATGTATCACCACAACCGGCGTCCGTGCGTCGATCCCCTCTTTGTCCAGTCGCTCGGCAGCCCAGCTGTGCTCCTCTGCCGTGGGGGTGAACTGTAGAGGATATCGCTCTGGCATATACGGTTCTTCAAGGGTTGCGTAGCCCAGGATTTCCAGGCAGGCGCTGGCAAGGCGGAGCGCGGAAACCGTCCAGTGCTCGTGTGGAGGATAAGGCAGGGTATGTGTGAGAAAAGGCGTTCCGGGCGAGATAGCATAGCCAACCCGGCGTGGGATACGCGCCAGGTAGGCCAGTGCCGCGCCCCACCAGAAATCGGGCCGCAGGTTGATGACAAGATCATAATGCTCCTGCCGTAGTTGCTGCGCCGCACTGAATAGCAAGCTATACGGCGTCCACAACTTTTGCGTCGCGCGCCGGAAGCCAGGGAAAGGAAAGGTAATAACGTCATCGATGTCTGGATGTCGTGCCACGATCTCGCTTGACCATGGCCCGGCCATCATAGTAATCCGTACATCGGGCGCTCGTGTTTTCAACGCGTGCAGCACAGGTGTCGTCAGCAGCAGATCGCCCAGGTGATCAGGCCGTATAAGCAGGATGCGTGATGTCCAGGGTCGGGGTGAGCGGGTTTGCCGCGACGCTGTGTAAGCTCCCGGCATGCCGATCAGGCGCACCACCAGTAGCACTAAGATGCGTAAAAGACGCTTCAACGTGGCACCTCTTTGCTCTGCGAGCTGGGGATGAGGCTTCGTACTGCGCTCCATACCTCTTCAATCGTCACGGCCTGCATACATGTACAATTAGTACAGGTCTGCATCTTACCTAAAAAGAAGCAGGGCTGCCCGGTGGGATGATGCCAGAGAGCTATGTGCCTGGGATCACCGGGTGGATAGGGGCCGTATTCCCGCGGACTGGTGGGGCCAAAGATAGCGATCACCGGGATGCCAACCGCCGCCGCAAGGTGCATCGGACTGCTGTCATTACCAATAAAGAGCGTGCAGCGTTCGAACTGCGCAGCTAACTGCCCGATGCTCGTCTTGCCCGCGAGGTTGGTGATTGCTCCCATTGGTACATCCAGGCCTTCCAGCAGTTGTTCATTAAGCGCTGCATCATCAGGCCCGCCGATCAATATGATCTCTGCGCCTAACTCGTGTACCAGCCTCCGCGCCAGCTCTCTATAGCGTTCCAGCGGCCAGCGTTTGGCGGTCAGTTCCATACCTGGATTGCTGCCTCCGCCCGGGAACAGCGCCACCCGCATAGGCGAAGGGGGAAGGGCTGCTTGCCGCTCCTCCTTCGAAGTCTCGAAACGCATCCGAGGGTGATCAATGGCCAGGCCTAGCTTACGAGCCAGGTCAAGATAAATCTCCGCCTGGTGCTGCAGGTGTGCCGGTGAACTGGAGACTGTGACACGGTCGGTGAGCGAGAAACCTCGTCCCAGGCTATCGGGGCCAACGCGCCGGGGCACTCCCGCCAGCCAGGATAGAAGCGTAAGTATGGGCGAGCGGTCCAGGACGAATGCCAGCTCAAAGCGCTGCCTGCGCAACACGCGTACAAGCTTCATATAGTCGCTGAAATTGTAATGACCGGCGATACCCACCGTGCCGCTATCGATCACTCTATTGACGGCAGGCTGGTGCTCTGCCACAACTTTAGACCACGTGCCCACAACATAGGTGATAGTAGCTTGTGGGTAGGCATGGCGGATAATCTCCAGGAGCGGAGTTGTCATCAACACATCACCCAGGCAGCACGGTTTTATCACTACAATTGATTGCGGGTGCTGCCTCGCCCGCCGCGTAAAGGGATAGCATGCACTATCGAGTAGTGCAAATGGAACGCGCAGGATATAGCAGAGAATGGTAATGATGTGCTGGCGCAGTCCGCGTCCTCCTAAACTACTCACCGGAACTGCTGGCGTCCGCCGGCCCCGTCTGCTGCTCTGGAGTGACATTTCCAGAAAACGTCGTATCTGCCCGCACCGTCTCATCGCCTCCCGCATAAGGCGCTTCCGCTGCACCAGCCCGCACCGTCCCCTGGCCGGCAGCATAGATGGACTCTGCCGCGCTGGCGCGCATTGTAGGCAGGTGCAGCGCATCGCTGTTCTGTACAAGCGTTCCACAGTTAGGGCAAAAAGCATGCCCGGGTTGAATTTCAGTCCGGCAGGCAGGACAGGTCTGGCTTGTTGGTTGCGGCACGGCTGGCGTAGCGGGCTCACCCGCTGTATCTTTGCCCATCATCACCGTTTCCATCGAGGAGATGGTTAAAGATTCTATATCGGGTGGAGGTGGTGCTGTAACATCGCCCCCGCCGACGCTCTCCAGGTAGGACTGGTATCCTGGTGGAGGCGGCGCATAAATAGTAGGCGGCAGATCAGCGCTACTTTCTGCTGGAGTATAGGGCATCGACACCGGCATTGTAGGAGGATATGTAACCGGTCCTTCGACCTGGCCCGTTGTAGCCGCTGCCGGGGGCTGGCTGGCCTGGATCTGCTTCAATTCCGTTTGCGCATCGTTGATTTGCTGCCTCAGGCTCACCAGTTCCTGGCAGATCGGAAGAAGTTCGCTTTGGATGAGCTGTCCTGCTGTGAACAGTTCCAGGGCTTTGTCTATCAGATTGTTGCTCTGCGTATTTGCCTGGCGCGTCAACCCATCAATGGTATTCCGCAGCCGTTGTGTTCTGGCAATGCGTGCCGCCTCTTGCGAGGCCTTTTCCAGGCCGCGCTGTACTGAATCCCACAGTGGCATATTCTCCTCCTGCCTGATCTTCCCTGGTCTTTTCATCTCATGCTGTTGACCGTCCTATTATATCAAAACCAGGCATCGCACGTCGAGAGCGCTCTTCCTGCTCGGCCCTTGCGACGCGAATCTTGTCCAGTAACACCTCCTCGACATACTTCAATGGATAGGTGTATTGTGATGCTACTTCCGTGGCTGTTATCGGCTCACGAGCATCGTGCGTGTGCAAAATATCGGCGATTGCCTCCCTATCTGAATAGAGATACTGCTGCTGGGGCTCCTTCTTCCTACGACTAAGCCGCCTTTCAAGCCAGCAGATGATCTGGTCAAATTGAAAAGTCCCATCTGCCTGTATCTTCCATTCGATATCCACGCCTACCCGGCGCAATAGTCCATAGAACAGGTGCAGTCGCGCAACGCGAATCTCGTGGCCGAACTGGAAGACAGCATAAGGAAGAGAGTAACGGGCATGTTCTAACACGCAAAGTGTAGCCAGGCGATTCGCTTCTGTCATGTAGTAAAATGGTCTGCGCAAATAACGTGGGTCAAACATCCAGGGCGCGCGTCGTATCGCCATTCCTACCAGCAGCCAGGGGTCGTTCGTCCAGGTGTTGTGGATAAATACTTCTCCACGGGCTACATCACGCACCTTCCCACTGCGCAGGCCATACCGCTGTGGGATACCACGAAACGCCTGGATGTATTCAAGGCGCCTTGACAAATCCTCTTCGTGAGCAGCCCGTTGCTTGAGCGCGTGCAACACGTATTGTGCCCTGTCGGTATTGTCAAGTGTATAGTAACGACAGTAGCGAGCAGAACAGTAAGCAATCCACCTCCAGAAGGTATGGGAGCGTTGCAGTGCCAGTAGACCTCGGGCGATGCACCTGTGTGGAGCAAGTTGCCACAGGGCACTGAAAGTAATGGGTACACGTTCCGCGATGAGCCGGATGAATTCAGCGCCAACGGGTAGGTATAGGATAAACGTCGATAAATGGAGCCCCGGAGGCCCTGCTACTAAGCGGATCAGTATTAGAGTGATGCCCAGGTTGACAAAATCGCCAACCATGTTGATTGCCTCGCGGAAGTAGGTACTCTGCGCTGACTCGTAGCGGACTCTGAGCACAAAGAAAATGAACAACTTTGCGAGATACGGAAGCAGGCCGAGCGGCGCCCTTAGTAGAGACAGGATATACGCGGCAATGTAGGCAGCCCTTCCAAGCTGCCTGTCAAGCGGATGTAGCTCCAGGGGTTTCTGCGAAGGATCAGGTATCCAGAGCGTGTAGCAGGCCAGTTCGAGAGCTGCTACAACCACAGCCAGAGAGCCGATGATGATCATAGGTTCCTCTCTACGAAGACAGGGTTGCAGATAGTGTAGCGGAAGCCGACCGTGTTTTCCATATTCTGCAGCCCACTGCCTGTGCACTTGAGTGCCTCGTAGAGATACATTACGACCGCTAAATTAGCATGAGCCATCCCGAACTTTTAGGCAAAAGTTCGGGATGGCTCATGAAAGTAGGTAAGAACTTGCGAATGCTAGGACTTCTTCTCCGACCCAAGGATGGCATTGACGGTAGTGCCGCAGACCGAGCATTGACCCCTCAAAGCAGGCTTTCCGTTCTTCATCGTCACCCGCTGTGCATCCTTCATCTCGGTCTTCTTCTTGCACTTAACACAATAGTACAGATCGGCCATGGTAAATGTGTCTCCTTATTCCACACTAGAAAAAACTTACACTCCCTGCATAGGGGTGTATCGCACGCGATAGGTACACTTCGTATCCTTTGCCTTGCAGTTGTCCCTGTACCCGCGTGGCGTCAGCATGTTCAGCAAACGGTGCGAAGAGCGTCGGCCCGCTTCCAGAGAGTCGCACAAGAGAAGCGCCTGCTTCTAGCAAGTCATCCCTGGCCTGAGCAACCTCTGGATACGCCTCCAGTACGCTGCGTTCCAGGCTATTATGCAGGTCTTCCGCCTCTGGCATCTTGCCTGCATGTAGCGCCGAACAAACTGCCTGGCTGTGCCTGCCATCTGTATAATCCCTGGTGGGCAGTGAACGAAAGATCGCCGCCGTTGATATACTGATGGCTGGTTTGAGTAGTAGCAGCCAGTTCATGGCCCCGGGCCAGTAGGGAACGAGAGATGTTATTCGTTCACCACGCCCCTCACAAAGTGCGAGGCCACCGGTCAGAAAAAATGGCACGTCTGAACCAAGTGAGGCTGCCAGGTCGAGCAAGTCGGAAGGTAATAATGGTAATTGCCACCACCGTTTTAGGGCGAGCAAGACGGCAGCAGCATCGCTACTGCCCCCACCCAATCCCCCCGCGACCGGGATACGTTTGTGCACTTCGATCATGACTCCTTGCGTGAGCCCAAGCCGTTGGCGCAGTAGTTGTGCGGCGCGTACAGCCAGGTTCTCGCTATTGTTCAGTGCCGGCAATGTGCAAGCAATCTGCACATCATCGTCATCTACAGCGCTCAGGTAGATAGTATCGTGCAGATCAATGGTTTGCATCACCGTTGCTAATGCATGATAGCCATCATCTCGCCGCCCCAATACATCCAGTGTAAGATTTATCTTGGCATAAGCCTGAACTATGCAGCTATTATCCGGAGTCTGTGCTCGTTGTGCGTGACTCATGCGTGCATTGTGCATAGAAATGTCAAGCTTGTCAAGCTCAAGAGATGAATACCGCCCAGAAATACTGTTTTTAAGAAGGCTATCTTAAGTGTAACCTGCTCATCCAACAAAGGTACTCTTCAAGAGCAATTTATATCTTATCTGTGGTATACTCTGCTCTAAGGAACACATACAGGTTTTGCCGCATCTTCGTATGTTTCCAGCTATCACTGCTGAATGGTAATCTCATGGACATAACTGTCGCTTATTTTCATCCCCTGCTTCACCCGGAGACGGTGAGGCGTGATTTTGACCGCATTCGAGCCGCAGGTGCAGGAAGTATCGTCTATGCTATTTATGAGCAGGAAGAGCAGCGCCAGCATCATGATCTGGAACGTGGTTTACAGCTGGCCCAGGATGTCGGCCTGAAGGTCTACCTCAGCCTTGGGCGTTACGGCAACCTGTTCGCCGGGCCATCGCCTATGCCAAGCTGGTATACCTTTCGTCACCCGCACTCGCGTGTGATGGATAGCCATGGGCGCTATCACGACGCCTCCTGCTTCAATCATCAACCTTTCCGCACCTGGCTCTTCAAAGAAATTGAGCACTACCTGGCTTCTTATCCCATCAATGGTATCTTCTTCGATGAGCCGCGTGGGACAGATATAACCTGTTTTTGCTCCGTCTGCCGGGCGCTCTGCCCCGATGTGACAGATCTACCGCGCTTCTGCCGCCGTTCCATGGTCGATTTCCTGGGTGAACTCTGTGCCTGTATCAAGCGTGTGGACAGGCACGCAAAAACAACAATTGTATTGCCACCTGACGATTTGTACCAGCTAGATGAGCTGGCCGAGCTTCCCGAACTGGATACGCTTGGCTGTCATCCCTTCTGGCATTTGTACAATGAAGATGTGGCGGCGGTAGAAAAATGGGGACGTACCCTTGTGGAGACGACTCGCCAGCACAAAAAACGCAGTCAACTCTGGTTGCAGAACTTCAACCTGAATGAAAGTGGCGAGAAGCAATTGGAACCGGCCTTTACGCATTTGATCAACGTCGAGCCGGATGAGATTGCATGCTATTACTACTGGCGCAATAATGTAAACCCCATGACCGTCTGGCAGGCCACTCTTAGTTTGCTGCGGCGCGTACCCCGCAGGCAATTGTACTGGCACATTTCCTCATCTGACCGGCAGGGAGAAAAAGAAGCATCGTAACTGCCTACGCCCCTTCGCGTCACACCTATGGGGCAGGGCAAACTATCGGCCCGGGCTTGTCCCGCCCTGGAAGCTCAGCTTAGCGGGCCTGGCGCGGGCGCGCTTGTTCTACCCAACAACATGGGTGGATTCTTCTCCTTCTCCTTCTCTTCAGCGTGTACCTTTTCCAGCAATTCGCGCAACGCTTTAATCTGCTTCTGTGTCTTTGTTCCCATATCGCTGGCACTCAGCACGACAGCCTGCACACCTAATGTGAGGAGTGTATATGCATCGGCCTCGTTCAAGTTCCCTCGCACATTGAGCAATGTGGGGAAACGTACCGCCTCGCGCACCGCGCGGTAGCGCAGCGCGTCCTCGATAGTCATTGTACCGATCTCATCAGTCAGCCAGAAATCCAGCCGTACCGCCGTGATATTGTCGAAAGCCGTCAGATTGCGTATGAAAATCGGGTACATCTCCCCTTCACGCATCGGTACCGTCACGACCAGGTCTAGATCCTTGATTTTCAGCGCGAGTAAACGCGCAGGCGCCTGGAGCGGCAGCACAATGTACTCTACGCCCGCGTCTCTGAATCGTTCGATGCTCTCCCGTTCCAACTTATCCCAGCCGCCAGTGATCTGTAGTCCACAAACTATTTTCTCCTCGCTCGTTTTAGCAGCATCGATGACCTGCTTGAGCTTTTCAATCTCGCTCTCGCCCTTGCCATCCCACGTGAGGAGCAATCCATCTGCTCCCGCTTTGATGGCGGCCTCTGCGCTTTCTCCATCAATCTCGCCCAGTTCCACGACAAGCGCGGCAGCACGTGGCTTCATCGCGGCCTTGCTTTTGCCCACAAAACCGATACCACTCCCACCCTGTGCCCGGCGTACCTGCGTAAACATATCTAGTAACTTACTCATCTATTCTTTAATTCTCCTTAGTCACCATCTGGTGAGCGGACATACCTGTCTCAGCAGTATTCTGGCCTCTCCGGACAGGAAAACTGCAAGGGCTCCAATGCTCTCCTATAAGCTTGGAGACCCCCTATTAGTTCTTCTGTCACTGTATTATAGCACTTTTGAGAAGCACGGAATGTCCTCATGCCTTCACGAGCGTTCATCAAAATCGGGGGGGGCTTGCCCCTGTCAGGCGACGCGCAAAAATCTCACGCGCACTTCTAGCGAAGATCCCAAGTATAAGAAAGATACCGATATGATATTATTTATAGACAGAACCAGGTGTTTTTATCCAGGAGGCAACATGACCCTTTATGAGCAGGTAACCGAAGCCGTCGCCAGCATTCAAGCGCGCACAACCCTGAAACCTGCTATAGCCCTCATACTCGGCTCGGGTTTGGGAGATATTGCAACCGAACTACATGATGCTACATCCATACCTTATACGGAAATCCCGCATTTTGTGCATTCAACCGTCCCCGGGCATGCAGGCCGCTTACTCCTTGGCTTATTCGAAGGCCTACCAGCCGTAGTTATGCAGGGCCGTTTTCACTTCTACGAAGGATACTCGTTGCAAACCGTGACCCTCCCTGTGCGTGTCATGCATATGCTTGGCGCTCACACATTGATTGTCACCAATGCGGCCGGTGGTATAAATGCCTCGTACCGGCCCGGCGATTTCATGCTCATTCGCGACCACATCAATATGCCAGGCCTTGCAGGAGCAAATCCACTGATAGGGCCCAATGATCAGCGTTTTGGTGAGCGCTTCCCCCCTTTGGCTGGAGCATATGACCCCGCGCTGCGCGCTCTGGCACGTTCAGTGGCAGCTGCGCAGCCTGAAACCACCTTGCACGAAGGAGTCTATGTGATGGTCACCGGGCCAAGTTATGAGACGGGTGCAGAACTCAAATTCCTGCACGCCATTGGTGCCGATGCCGTCGGCATGTCTACAGTGCCGGAGGTAATCGTTGCGCGGCACATGCGTGTGCGTGTCCTGGGCCTCAGCCTGATCACCAATTCCGCGACAGGCGAAGAAACTGAAGAGGTCAATCATGCTGAAGTGCTGGCCGTGGTCAGTACTGTCCGGCTGAGGTTCGCAGCGCTGATGCGGGGGATTGTCAGCGGAATAGCTACGCTCCCTGCTTCTTGATGGTGACCACATTCCAACTCCAGGTGTAATGCAGGCCTTTCCAATCGGTCAGTACCACCAGGTAATAGCTTCCCGGGTTCACCGAGGTGGCTACCTGGTACTTCCAGGACCCCACGCCATCGTTGCATAGCTGCGTTTGTGGAGTTGAAGCGTCGAAGATAAGCCCGGCAATCTCGCCAGGGAAGGGTGAGCTTTGCAGCGTATCTGGAGCTTTAAGCCTGTCGAGTGGTACAACAGGATTTTGCTTGTTGTCTACCAGCCAGAGCCTGCACGTAATACCGGGAGCATGAACCGGCTTGCCATGAGCCCTATCTGGTACTTGATCTACCGCGTGAGCGATAAGAGAATAGACGGTGGTACCATCCGCTGCTTCAAAGCTGCTGATGGTATCTATGACAGGGTAACCCAGCGCCACAGGGTGTATAGTTGTCGGTGGGGTGCGCGTCTCCGTTTTGTGTACTATCGCAATATTACCTGAGTTCGCAGATGGCTGTGTGATGAATTTAGGCGGGTAGAAGGCCGCCACCGTAAAGCCACTGATGAGTCCGGATAGAGCAAAGAATATCATGGCAGTGATAGCAATAGTTCGTGATCGCAAACTCAAGCCTGGCGTTGAATCTTGTACCGCTATGTTCTTCATATAGCCTATCCTGCTAATTCCTCAATACATCTCCTGAACACCATCCTACCATAGTTTTAGCTTCCTCTCGCTTTAATAAACGCTATATAGCCAATATTGGTACTGCTAAGCCGATGGGGATGCAATCGCCTCAGAGGTGATTGCCATCTGGACAATACGCGGAAGGGTGAAGCAAAAACGACTGCCCCGTCCTGAAATTCCTGCGCTCTCAACCCAGATACGCCCACCCATCGCTTCCACTAATTGCTTGCTGATATATAATCCCAGGCCGATCCCACGTATTGGCCCCGAGAGATCGCGTCGCAGGCGTACGAATTGACCAAAAAGCAGGGGTATTTCATCCGCTGGGATACCCGGCCCCGCATCCTGCACGCTGATACATACCTCCGGTACATCATTACTGTGGCATCTTGCGCTGACGACAACCGCTGTGCCGTCCGGAGAATACTTGAGCGCGTTGGAGATCAGATTGCGCAGCACCTGGCGTACATACAATGCGCACGCCCGTACAATCAACGGCTCGGAAATATCCAACTGAATGCGGTTTTCTTGATCCCCTGGCTGCTTGTTAGAAGTAAAGTATCTAACTGCATCCTCCACTATCGCCTCAACTGCTACCTCCTCTATGTTGCCGGCCTCCATTCTCTTGCTAGTCGACCCGGCGTCTTGCAAACTATTGACCAGCAACTGTAGCTCATCGCACGCGCTCATCGCATTCTTGAGGAAGTTCATTTGCACATTGGAATCGAGGTTCCCATCCAAAGCAATGAGCAGTTCGAGATAACCATAAACTACAGTCAATGGCGTTCGTAGCTCGTGGCCCAGATTCAACATGAGCTGATCTTTGAGACGGCTCAACTCCTGCTGCTGCTCATATACACGCGTCAATTTTTGCCGGGCCATATCTGCCAGGTCCAGTGAATCGCGTTGTGAGCTGACAAGCAGGCCTACAGCCAGTAATGCCAGCGTACCAGCAATGAAGAGTTCGATCATCAGAGGCGACAGCCACATACTACGCATCCTGAAGCCATAATAAACCCACAGCACAGGTATTATGCTTACCACGCAGATCAACATGCCGCGTCGCCTGAACATCCATGCCGCCAGCGCCATAGGGATCATCAGTATGCTTGGATTGCGCGCTGCTGGCGTCATCATGTACAACATAAGAAAAAAGACCACGGAGAGTGCAACAATGCCGAGACGAACCACACGTGGCAAGGTGAGAAGAAAACGTGGTAGAGCATTTAGGAATCGCAATTCTCGCCTCCCTCTACCTCTCAAATATATCAGGATCATCTCTGACCCTGCCTCTTTGCAACATCTATGCTGAAGGAACAGGACAAATAAAAGCGCAGGGACTTAAGTGTTCATATGGTTATGGATGTGCCTAAGCGGCACAATTCTACCATATATCAACCGCAATTGACAATACTCTAAATTGTGCTCACCGCACCACCCTTACCAGCCCCTCCGCTATGGCCAGGAATACCAGGTCGAGCCCCAGCAACACTAACAAAGCGAAATCGATGCGTGTAGCAACCGATGAAGTGAGAATAAGCAGAGCGTTGTCGAAGACAAGCGTTTTAGTAAGCCACAGCACAGCAACTGCCACAACAATAAGAGACGACAAACCACCCACGAACCACCGGGCGCCCCTCCAGTCCTGCCGGCTGGGCCAGAGTTCGGAGGTGACAGTAAGAATGAGGTAGGGCGCGAAGATCAATGTCCACCAGGGCCAGCCTGGTTTCAACAATTGCAGGTGGTTGATGCTGATATTCTGCTGGATCTCCCAGATGTTGTAACCGGTCGCTACCCAGTACAACAGCAGCAGCATCACGATCCCGCCAAAGAGGGGCGCAACACCGCTCAGTCCATCGCCAATGTAGCTCACCAAGCGGCCCTGTGGCCGCATATACTGTACTTCACCCAGCTGCAGCGCCTGTCGTCCGCCGATTCTCATACTCCGGCCGTACAACCCACGCTGCATCATAGGCTTGATACGGAAAAGCGCAACACTTGTGAGCCGGAAGCCAAAGGGCATGAACAGCAGCACAACCAGTGCGTGACTCAACTCGTGCAACATCACTCCCGGCGCGTTCATCCAGAACCAGATGAGCGCCCCCCGTTCTCCCAGCATTCTATAACCCACCTCGTCCACGCGCTGTCGCAGCCGCTTGCGTGTCACGCGCAGCAGGAAGAATAATATCACGGCTCCGGCAATGATGAGCCAGGGCTGATACGGTTGGATTTGTGCTAGCAGGGTGGGGTCCATCTCACTTCTTCCTCAAGGCGTGATCTCGTCCAGTTCGGCTACATCCTGTTCTTCTTGTGCTACATCCCTCGTCTTCAACTGCAGCGGGTGCTTCCGTTCAAAGTAAACGCTCCACAGGCCGAAAGTAGCTATACTTATTGACATCAGGTAGAGCACCCGGTCTAATCCGAACAGGTCGGCAATGGCTCCGATGAAAAGAATGACCGGGATCGAGCATAAATTGTATAGCATCAACTGTAATGCCAGCACGCGTCCCTTGATCCATTCAGGTGTCCGCTCTTGCATGGCAGTGTTTGCCGGAATATTGATGAGGTCAAGTCCGAACCCCGCGGTCAACATCAGCAATGCAACAGTGCTCAGAAGGAGTGGATTTGTATTCCAACCGTGTGGCTGTAGTGTCCGTGCCAGTATAGTAACGAGTGGTAAGAGCAGGGTGGCAAGAGCAAGGGTGCCGCTGCCGATGAGGACGGCCCGCGCTTTGCCCAGGCGGCGTATGATGCGCGGCATGAGGATTGACCCCGTAACGAGGCCAATCCCCGCCGGGGCAAAGACAAATGCCATCGCATTTGGTGAAAGTAAAAGTAGTTGTGTGACAATCGGAGTCGCCAGTTCGCCTATTACAAGCAGCAGCGCCCCCGCGAAAGAGAGCTGGACGACAGCAAGAAAGAGCTGCGGGTTGCGGCGCACGAAGCTCCACCCCTGGCGCATCTCGTTCCACATCTTGCTCACCATACCCAGTGGCTGGTGCTCGGCTATCTTTCTTTGTTGCGAGAAACGTTCGGCCGGGATGAGCCAGATGAGCGCGGCACAGACGAGGTACAGCAGCCCGATAATGGCGTAGAGCATCTCGACTGGCGCGATAGTAATAGTCAGCAGTTTGAACGTGGGGAGCAGGCTCAGCACGAGAGGCGCGAAGAGAATGAAGCCCAGCGCCTGTGAAAGCATGAATGTAATCTGGAACAACGAGATGGCAGGCATCAATTCTTCCTCGTTGACCAGCATCGGAATAGCCGATCCCTCCGCCGGCGCAAAGAATTGGCCGGTGGTAGAAATCAGGAAGGTGAGCAGGTAGATGATGAGAAGCTGTTGACGATCAAGCAGCAAAGCAATGACAAAGCCAAAGGTAGCGATTGCGCGCAGGCAGTTACTCCCCCACAGTACCCGGCGTTTATTCATACGGTCCACAAAAACGCCCGCGGGCGCACCAAAAAGTACTGCTGGCAGGCTGAAAGCGATGATAGCAACGCCTATCAACGTCGTGGAACCGGTGATTTCCTCAATCAAGACGAGCAGGGCATAGTTCGAGGCATTCAGGATGGTCATGGAGAGCAGTTGCGCCAGCCACAGGAGCAGAAAATCCCTGTTTTTGAGCAGGGTCCGAAATCCTCTCTGTGGATTGGCCATATCCATAGTAATCTCCTCAAGCCTATAACTGTAAAACGGAGAACTATCCTCAAAGGTGCCTTAACTGATAATTACGTTGCTGGTGGTAATCAGGTTGGTGCGTTAGTATCAGTATCTATGGCCCGTGAGAGTACTTGCTTGGTGCGCCGCTCAACCTCGGCTCGTGGCAATAATACACGACGCCCGCATTTTTCGCAACGCAGCCCGATATCGGCCCCCAGTCGTACTACCAGCCAGTCGTAATTTCCACACGGGTGCGGTTTGCGCAGGCGCAGCCGGTCTCCTAATTCTATCTGCATGGGCGTCATGTGCTTCATTCCCCCATTCGGTGTCTCAGTCAACCTGTGCCTTTCTCCTACAAATGTCGATACAATCCATGTTCTATAATATAGTGCTCAACCGCCTCTGGCGTCTGGTACTTGATGGGTCTGCCTTCTGCAACACGCTGGCGCAAATCCGTTGCAGAAATATCCAGTTGTGGCGCCTGCACGATGATCAGGCGTTGCTTTATCCCTGGTAAACGGGCCTCTAGCGTATCGCGGTAGTCCGCTGCCTCTTCGTATCCTGGGCGCTGGACGGCCACCAGCGCTGTCAGTTGCATCAGGATACTGGCGGGATCGTACCACGTCAGTAAATCTTCCAGGCTATCTCCGCCAATGACGAAGTAGATGGCTGTCTGTGTACCCCACTGCTGGTGTAACAGGCGTAGTGTCTCCACCGTATACGATGGCCCCGGGCGCTCCAGGTCCACCAGCGAGATCGAAAAATACGGATTCGAAGCAATCGCCAGCTCTAGCATAGTCAGGCGATGTTGTGCCTCCGTCACAATTCTTTCTGGTTTGTGCGGCGGGTTCCCCGCTGGCACAAATACCATCTCGGCCAGATTTAGTGTTGTACGTACCTCCTCTGCTATGACGAGATGCCCATAATGAATCGGGTCAAAGGTGCCTCCTAACAGGCCAACGTGCCACGGGCTCGCAAAAGAACTGGAACTTCCCAAGATGTGTTGCTCCTGTCGTTCATATATCCCCGGCCGCTTCCTGGATCGTTAAATCGGCATGGGGAAGAGCAGCACGCAAAGCGTACAGCGTCTCTGTGACGACGGAGTGCTGCCCGCGTGCAATCCAGAAGCGCACGGCAAGAGCGATATGCTTCTCACTCAGGCCACTCACTGAAATAGTCGGCTCCGGCTTCACCAGGATAAGATCGATCTCCTTGAGGGACTTGAGAATCTTCCCGGGTGTTTCTTCCCTGGCAAAATCCTCCTCGGGCAGCTTGACGATGATAGTAGCGCGCCGTTCGCCGTAGAACGTGTTATTGGTAACGACACTGCCAAAGACGAGCGCGTTAGGTATCGCTACCTCTTCACCGCTTACCAGGCGCAGCTTCGTAGAGCGTATTTGCACATCCTCCACTCTCCCGGTGCGGATGACCATATCGCCGATAGTAATCTGGTCTCCAATGTGAAAGGGACGCTCCATCAGGATGTAGAACCCCGCCACCAGGTCTTTCAGGATGTCTTGAATCGCAACGGTCAGGGCCACGGTCATGATGCCGATGGCAGTTACCGGAATGGTTATCGGTATATTCCAGATCGACAGCACCCAGAAAACAATAAAAGTCAATATAATGATGTAGAAAATACGCCTGACTAATGTACGGATATTGATGTCGACGCGGTTCTCGCCCATACCCCGCACGGCGAGCGCCACCAGCGTGCGTGCAATTCCGACACCCAGGGCGATGATGAGCGCCGTTTGGACCAGGTTCAAGCTAATAGGTATGATATCTTTAACATGAATTTGAGCTTGAATCGCCGCCCACAACACTCCAAAAAGGTTATTGTCCAGGATGACGAAGACAACCGGGACAGACAAAATGAGCGGGACGAAAACGATGATCACACCCAGCGTCTGTACCAGCCAGTTGTCAAGTACAGTTTTCTTCAGGCGCCCCACCAGCAGGCGCCGCAGGATCAGGCCGATAGCCGCCGCTATCAGTACCGTCAATATAGTCAAAACAATATGTTGTGATATTATATCCATAGCATAGGTCCATCTATAGAGGAATGTTGTGCTTAACTTACCTTCGTCCGCATTATATCATACAGCCTCTGATCGTACCGTTGAGCTAGCCCGGATGCGCTAATCACCTGGCCTGCCTCCACCAGTCCGCAGCTAGCGGCTAGCTGCCCCACCACCTCTGCCGCTATGGCCCCGGCTGCCCGCAGCGGTTCGAGCCCTGCACTCTGTGTTCGCTTTGCCAGGCGCTGGCCCGCTTTGTCGAGCATCAACGGGACATGGGCAAAGTCGGGAACTGGGAAATTGAGCGCTTCATAAAGCAGCACCTGGCGCGGTGTAGAGTATAGCAGATCAGCACCGCGCACCACCTGGTTGATATGCATGAGTGCATCATCGACGACGACAGCAAACTGGTAGGCGAAGATGCCATCTGAGCGGTATACAATGAAATCCCCCACCGCTTGTTGTACCTGCTGCTCTGTGTGACCCGCCAGCAGGTCGGTAAAAGCGATAACCCGCTCATCATCGACGCGAAAGCGCCAGCACGGGCGGCGGCCATTGGCTTCGTACTGCCTGTGCCGGGCCTTTATCAAGTGACGACACGTTCCTGGGTAGCGCGGTCCTTCATCCCCCTGTTGTGGGGCGCTCGCCACCAGCGCTATCTCCGCACGCGTGCAATAGCAGGGATAGATCAGTCCGGCATCACGCAAGCGCTGCAGGTAGCCCTGGTAGATCTCCTGTCGTTCACTCTGTGTATAGGGAGCATAGGGTCCACCAGCATCCGGCCCCTCGTCCCAGTCAAGGCCGAGCCAGCGCAGGTCACTGAGCATGCGTTCGGTAACTCCCAGGCGCACGCGTGGGCGGTCCAGATCCTCGACACGCAGTATAAACCTGCCCCCGGCGCAGCGAGCGAAGAGCCATGCCAGCAGCGCTGTCCGCAGGTTGCCCAGGTGCAAATCGCCTGATGGGCTGGGGGCATAGCGGCCGCGCACTATACCAGACATTGCTCCGACCACGGGCACCCCTCTCTATCCTGTCCTCGCAGCACCGGCCACACGTTAAATTCGGCCATGAGATCTACCAGTATGCACAGGGGCAGCCCGACGACATTCAGATAACAACCATTGATGCGCGCCGTAGGCTGAAATCCTGGATGCTGTATACCGTATGCACCTGCTTTGTCCATTGGATCGCCGCTGGCAATATAGAAGGCAATCTCCTCGTCGCTGTAACGCCGCATCAACACAGGAGTGATGCAGCTTGCGCTGCGCATCTGGCGCTTGCCAGCTATGAAGTAGCTGACCGCCACGCCTGTCACGACGTGATGCCAGCGCCCACGCAGGCTCAGCAGTAGATTCCGGGCGTGTTCCTCGTCCCTTGGCTTGCCAAGGGATACATCATCTAGCAGAACAGTAGTGTCTGCTGCAATCACCATGCGGTCGGCGGCCTCAGGTAAATTGAGTACGGAGGCCAGTTTATGTTTTGCCAGCCAGGGGGCCAGGCCTTCACCTGGCCCCCGGTAGCGTCCCGCTGCCGTGTCCTCATCGGCGGGCGAGACGCAGAAGGTAAAAGGCAGACCGAGCATAGCAATGATCTGTCGTCGCCTGGGCGAGGCAGAAGCCAATAACAAAGATGGTGTCATAACGTGATTTGCTCCAGGACCGCTATGCATTCAATATGCACCGTTTGCGGAAACATGTCCAGTGGCTGCACCCAACATAAGCGGTAAATAGAATGGAGATGACAGAGCACATTGAGATCCCGTGCCAGCGTCTCCGGGTCGCACGAGACATAGACCAGCCGTGCCACCGGGTGCTGCACGAGCGCATCGAGAACCTTCTGCTGGCAGCCTGTGCGTGGCGGGTCGAGCACTAACCCATCGAGCTGTGCCGCTACGCCCGGCAGCAAATCCTCCGTCTTCCCCTGGAGTAGCTCCACGTTGACAGTATTGCGCAGGTTCCACCTTGCGTCCTTAATAGCGCTGGCTGACTCCTCAATCGCAATTACCTTCTCCACATGCCTGGCCAGCAGCAACGCAAACGTCCCTACCCCACAATACGCATCCGCGTAGGTCCCCCTAAATGTAGGGGCATTACCTGCTCCCCAGGCAGGGCCACACCGTTCCCCAGACGGCGTCCTTCTCTGGGGGAGAGGTATCCTGTCTACCGTCTCTTTCAGCAACCCCTCCAGCACCATCCGCGCCATCTTCTCCGCCTGGGCGGTGTTGGTCTGAAAGAACGAACTCGGGCGGATGCGGAATGTTTCCCCTGCCAGCACTTCCTCCATCGTCTCGCTGTGTACATCCAGGCCGGCCGCGGCAAGTTGTCCTGCGATCTCGGGTGCAGGATATGGCTGCAGCAGCGCCTGGCCGCTGGCAGCGCTACAGCGAACCAGTAACTGGGGTCGCGCATTAGACACCTGGCTGAGCACGCCCAAAACGCGGTTGATCTGCTCGTGGGCGATGGGGCAACATGTCAGCGGCAGCACACGATGCGTTCCCCTGGCGGTCAGGCCCGGTTGCCCATCGCGATTCACCGAAAAACGCATATGGTTGCGATAGTGCCATGGGTCGTCACATGGCACGGTTTCCAATAGCGGAGGGTCGTCGAATCCTCCAATGTCGCGCAGCAATTGCCGCACGACGGACCATTTCCACCTCAGTTGTGCCGTGTACTGCATGTGCTGGAGCTGGCAGCCCCCGCACGTGCCGAATACTGGACAGGGCGCAGCAACGCGCAAAGGCGAAGCTTGATGGATCTCGGTAATCTCCACGCGAGGCGGGCGGGGCTTCCAGTGACGCCTGTGCCGCCTCCGCTGTGGTGCTGGCACTTCCTCCACAGCGATAGTGACCTGCTCTCCCGGTAGCCCGGCGGGGACATGCAGCGTGCGAACCACCTGCTCCCCCGCCTCGTTCACTTTGCTGATCTCTGCCAGTGTGTCACCTTCGAGCGTCATCTCACCCAGCGTGACGTTGTGATAGCCAATCGGGCGCTCTTGCTGTGTCATCGCTTCTTGTGCTTATCCATGACTTGCCGCACTGTCTTCACCATCTCCAGGTTGGGGTTGATGCGCTCCGCCTCTTCCAGCAACTCCTGTGCGCGCCGGTTTTCGCCGCTGTCCAGCAGCATCGCTGCCAGTATTGCTCGCAAATGCGCCGATTGAGGATGGACACGCAGTCCCTGTTCCAGCGTCTCACGGGCCTCCGCTGTTCGCCTCAACTCCATGTAAACCGCCGCCAGTTCCCCGTAAGCGCGCAGGTCATTTTCCACTTCGATGGCACGCTTCAAACTATCCACCGCCTCGTCGTAATGCTCCAGCGCATACTGGATATGCCCGATGTTGTACCAGATGGCAGGATAGTTGGGGCTGATCTCTGCTGCCCGTAAGAAATGCTTTAACCCCTCGTCTTGCTGATTGCGATACATGGCAACGTTGCCCAGACTCGCTTCGATCACCGTCGCCTCGGCCGGGCTTGGGTCTAGTTTCTCGGCCTCGTGCAGGAGCCTCTCCGCCTCCTCGACCTCTTCCTCCTCGCCGTGTTGAATCAGCGTCTCCGCCAGCAGCGCATATCCCAGGGGAGCATTGTCCGCGGCAATTGAGTCCCGCAGTGCCTTCTGCGCGAGTTTGTAGAATTGTTCGCTGCGTTCCCACTGGTTGCCATCGCCGTACATCTCCTTGAGACTTGCGAGCAACACACCGAGCTGCCTCAGCGTATCACCGCGCATCTCGGGGAAGCGCTGGGCCATGCGTTCCAGGTAAACGGTCGCTCGTTCGATTGCGCGTGCCGCCTGTGCCTGCTCAGCTGCCTCAGCGTAGACCGAACGGTCCAGAGGAAGCTTCACCATCAGCGCGTCGCTATAGTGCATAGCCTGTGTCACGAACCGGAGTATTTCTCGAATGTTTTCCTGCGCTTCAGCATCGTTCGGTTGACGCTCCCTGACAATCTCATCTACCCTATCGTGCAGTTCCTTCGACTGCTTCTGTAGCTCATTGATAGGCAGCCCCTGTAAATTGGCTCCCTCATCCGTCATGCTTTGGATGCGCCATTCCCCGTTTTCTTGCACGAGGGTGTAACTCGTCCAGAACCAGTGCCGCCCGGTCTCCTTATTCACAGCGGTCCCCATCGCCATCTCTCTCAATGTGCCGCTCAATGGTGTGTTTTGCAGTTCAAGCGACCAGCCGATTTCGACCTCTTTGCGCGAAGAGGCATGGCTGCCAAAGACCGGTGTGGGCACCCAGAGCATACTTTTCGGCTGTTCGTGTTCGTTGATAAAGCTGATCGAGAAATCTCCGGCGTCGGCCTCATTGGCCCACGCGCGGCGACGCTCGATCCACTCGTCCCTCGTCAACCCTTCGCGCAGGCTGCTCCCGCTGGTGAGCAAATCATATGCCAGCCCAAAATCACCCAGTGCCCAGCCGCCGACAAAATTGGCAGTCACCTCTTCAGCGTTCAGATCCGGGCTGATGAACGTGCGCCCGCGATCTTCACCTACGTCACTGGCCTGCCATACCAACTGGTTGATGATAGGCAAATTATGGCGGTAATCCTTGTGCGGAGTAGTACCCCGCCACTTGTTGACCGAGAGCGCCTCCTCGATCAGGCGGCGTCCCTCTGCCAGCGTGCTGTCGGTTGTCTTAATATCGGCTGACTTTGCCGCCATCTCAGCCATTTCGCTGTCGATACGGCGCTTCGTACCGGTCCTGGTGAAGAAATCCTTCAATCCTTCTTCCCAGAAGTCCAGCAGGAAGACAAGGGCGCGAGCCTCGTTATAATCCATTCCCTGTTCCCAACACAGGACCAGCTGTATCTCGCCCTGCTCGCGCATCTCGGTCACAACCCCTTTCCAGAAGCGTGGTGGGCTACTGGTCATCAGCGTGGCGAATCTGTCGGTCGCCGGGGGGCTCCAACCTGGATACACCCTGGCTCCCTCAAGATGTATCAGCGAGCGCCGCGCCTCCTTGCGGATGTTTTTGTTGGGGCTAAGTTCGTGTAGAGCGTTTAAAACGTCGGCAGCGTCTGTATCATATTCCTTTGACAATATCTTCAGCAGTGCCATCTGCGTGGCCTCTGGCATGCTGCTGATCCCGGCCAGCGCCGCCTCTGCCTGTTCCCGGCTGCTGCTCACGTGCAGGTCGCCAGCAATATGGTGGTATTGTTCAAGCAGGTGTTCGGCCTGAGCTTCATCCTCCTGCGAAACGGGCAGGTGTGTATGTACTTCCTTCTTGCGACTCATCTCTATCCCTCTTCCTGGCAAGGACAATCATCTTCACTTGCGTGTACCTGTCGATTGTATCACGAAGAGCGCCAAAAATGTAGGGGGCGGCTCTTGCGGCATCCTGTCCGGGGAACAGGTATAAGGGATACCCGAGTTGATGCCGTATGCTGTCTTGCCCTCGCTCACGGGGCGGCATTATCCCCGTTGTACTGCGGGCTGATCTTCCTCCTGCCCCGACCATGTGCTATGCAAGTAGAGCCAAGCCCGTGCAGAAGCAAAGCAGCCAGGAGACATCACATTGCGGAAGAGCAACACAACCTGCATGGCAGCGCGCACACCTACGGGAGCGAGGATAATCTGTCTCCGGACTGCCTGTTCGCCGCCGCCAAAGATAAACGGTACATTACGCCGCCGTGCGCCATAGTAATCGGGCAGGGGCCTGGCGTTCATCAGCAAGAAGATCGGAAAAATCGCGCAGTAGAAGTAAGATGGTAAACTGCGCCACGCGAAGATCAATGGGAAAACGGCCAGCAGCATCGCGGCCTCAGGATGTTTGCGGCAAAGACGCCAATAGTAGACCAGAGCCAGGATCAGAGCGCCGCCCTCGAGGAGGGCATATACCCAGTTGGGGAAGTAGGGTAATACATGGGTGATATTGAGTTCGATCAATCCAATGCCCATTGGGAACATAGGATCTGCAACCGGCGCGAACACGCCGGCCAGCCAGGCCTGCGGGTCCCAAACGATAAAGGGCAAGTTAAAGAACAGCCCAATCACCCCAGCGATCGAAAGGCGGTACGCCGCCTCTCGTAAGCCATATTGACGCCACGTCATAATCAGATAAAAAGGAACGAAGTACCACGCAATCTGCTTGCTTGCGACCGCCAGGCCCAGGAACAGGGCCGACCTCCAGCGATGATCCCGCAGCAGCCAGACCATGACAATGAGCAGCGTATAAAAAATATCCAGGTTGCCACTTATGGTTGAACTCCACATTGGGACGTTGGCCATGGCGAATAATAAGACCCAGGGGCGCAGCTCTGGCCGGACGACCTTCCAGGCGATTGCCACCAGTAGAACATAGCATGCCAGGTAAAATGGCAGGACATTATAGGCTTTGAGCCATACGAAGGGCACCAGTGTTAGAAAGGACAGCGCAGGATAGCTGACCTTGGACTCAAACTCCGTCCCCTCACCATTTTTGAGATCGGTATCCATCACCGTCTGAAACTCTACCGACGTCGGATACTCTAGTCGATTGGCGAATTCCCCCACGCGCAGTGGTGTTGTCCAGTTTGGTTGGATTCCGAAGCGTCGTGCTATATCTAGCATATTGGAGTCGGTGTATGGATTGCGCCCTTGCAAAAGGAGCGCCGCCGCGTTCGTATCGAGCGATGTACCATCGTTGGTAAATTGCGGAGGCAGGAAGCTCTCGACGACCGTATAGACGCACAGAAAGCCGCCCACCAGGGCGAGAATCATCATGAGCGCCAGCGTAATACGCTGCCAGAGCCGTGGAGATTTGTTCAACTGCCGCGTTTGCTGCTTGAGCGTCACAGGACGAAATGTCATCCACACAGCGCCAAAGCTCCCCAGCAGCGACACAAACGCAAGAAAACGCACAAGCGCGTACAACACATAGCTGAAAGCTTTGATTGGCTCTGGATCGTACATAACCTCGCTCAACGACATTAGAATTAGAGCCAACCCGAGCCAAGTCGCCCGCCGTTGTAGCTCTACCACCTGGCCGTTGTCGGGGGAAGTGTCCTCACTAAAGAAGTGACGCACAGCAAAGAAATCACGCACCCATCCGAATCTGTTCCTGGTTTGCTGTTCCTCTGGTCGAGTCGTCTGTGCAAGTGCAGATTGCTGCTCCATACGTTTGTGCTTATTTCCTTCCACTCATCTAAGGTCGAACTTCGTGTCTGCTCATCCTGATGTATACGCATATGGTCGAGCAGTATGCGTCTATGTGATGAAACACTTTGCTTGTACCTCTCCATCAGCATGCCGAGGCGAAATGGCTTCCCCCACAGCAAATAAGGGGTTTTCTTGGCCTGAGTCTTAGAACGAAGGGAAAGATAGTTGCGTCACAAATTGAAGAATAATCCAGCTTCGGAGGTAATCACAGGTGCAGGCGCAGGTAGAGTTCGCGGTGCTGGAGTTCAAAACCTAGCGCTTCATAAAGCTTGATGGCGGGTATGTTGCCCTCCCACACATGCAAATCGAGCGCCTTTAACTCTCGTTCCGTACGGGAATACAGAATAATATGTTCCATCAGGCTTTGTGCCAGCCCATGCCTGCGGTAGTCTGGGTGAACAATCACCCGTTTAATATAGCCAGTACCACTGGGATACTCGGTAGGAGGCACCATCAGTTCGGCTTTCGCTGCGACCTGGCCTGCCACTTCAGCCAGGAAAATCAGTGTCTGTACGTGTGTAGAGGGATCGACCGAGCCAAAATACTCCTGTATCTCTCGCCGCAAATTGCGCGTGGGTGAAGTACTGAAGCTATCCAGTTCCTCAATCGCTGCAATGTCTGCCTCAGTCGCAATGCGTATCAACAACGATGCTGCCTGCAGATCATTGCTCATGCGTCTCGTCCTGGCGTGCCGCCGGCATTTTTTTCCGTGGTAGTAGCACGATCAGAACGAATGCATACACGGAACAGCCCAGGATCAAGATGGCGTACACCTTGCTCTCAGCATCCCCCCCTGCGACCAGCATCGCCAGCCCCCACCACAAACAGCCCACAGCAACGACAAATAACAATATAGTACTCGTCAGCTTTTTGTTCATCGATAAATTTCCTTGAAACTCTGGCGACCGCTTTGGGCTCACCTTATATCAAATCCGTTTAAAGAGGGATTCTTCGGGGGCACCCCGACCCCCGCCAGGGGAGACCCCTGGACCCCCTTTTGATATTAACTCTGCCCTGATTATAGCACAAACCACGAGGCCCAATTACTCCATCACCTTCTTCGCCACCTCTACCCCGTGTTCCAGCGCCAGGTGAACCCGCCCGCCCACAAAAGCATCCCCGCAGAACGCCAGCCCGTTCGGTAGAGCAACCCCGTTCACCCTGTCCCCATCGGCCTTCTCCAGCGGCAGCGCGTAAGGCCAGCGCTGCACATCCCAGAATACCAGTCTACCCGGCCGCTCGTCAATCAGCGTCACCACACGCTCGGCCACCTCCTCTACCAGCCTCTCGTCCAGCGTATCCCAATGTTCCTGGCTGTATTGCGGCGCCATCTGCGCAATCAACAACCCCGCACCTTCAGGAACCCGTTCAGCAGTCTTTTCGTGCTCCCACGCCAGCCACGAAATCGCGTGCGCCTTGTCCGTGTTGACCAGTGCGTAATAGGCTCGTATCCGGGGTACCGGCCTGTAACCCAGCATTACCGATATCAGAGGGTTATACCGCGTCTCGCGCAGGCCGGCGCATACAGCTTCCCGCAGCTCACCCGCCATTTCGCTTGCCTTCACCAGCGTGATCGCCTCTACAGCGGGAAAAGCAATCAACAGTTTCTCGAAATCTCCCAGGAAATACTCCTGCGTTCCCAAGAGCCTCCACCTGCTAGCAATCCGTTGCACGCGCACAACGCCCGTCTCCAGGCGAACATCCAGCCCTTCGGCCATCTTCTGTGCCAGCGCTATCAAGCCGTTCCGGTAATTCCACCTGGGATCAGCATTTTGTAGCGAGTCACCTTCCTGAATGCGTCCCTGGCTATCAAAAATCCACACAGGCTTGCCAATATCAATGAGGTCATCTCTACGGAAGCGCCCGCTAATCCAGGCCTCGCTCACTGCGCCGCCGCCCTTGACGTACTGCGCGCCTGAATCGTAAGTGAAGCCATCGCGTCTCCGCGTGGTTGCTCTCCCTCCCACCTCTCCACTCTTCTCAAAAATCGTCACCGTGTGCCCCGCGTCATGCAACGTACGCGCCGCCGCCAGCCCACTGATGCCAGCGCCTACAATAGCTATCGATGTCATCTATTAGCTACTCCCGCACTTCCCGCGTCCAGTTTTCTTTCCACAGATAGGAACGAGCTAATAGCTCCTCTGCGCTTTTCATCGAAGACTCGGTAGCATTGCCACCCATGATCTGTGCAATCTCCCGCACCCGCTGCTCAGGGCGCAGCTCATGCACCTGAGTAATTGTGCGTTCCTCGTGGATTTGCTTATTCACATTGTAATGCGTATCGGCAAACGCGGCGATCTGTGGCAAGTGCGTCACGCAGATCACCTGGTGATTGCGCGTCAGCATCCACAGCTTCTCGCCCACAATCTGCCCGCTTCGCCCGCTGATGCCTGCATCGATCTCGTCAAAAATCAACGTGGGTGTAGCATCTGCTGCTGAAAGTATGCTTTTCAACGCCAGCATCAAGCGCGACGTTTCGCCGCCGGAAGCAATCCTGGTCAGCGGCTTAAATGGCTCGCCTGGATTCGGAGCAATGAGGAATTCCACCTGGTCGATCCCGGTCAGATCGCACGCGTAATATTGTTCTGGCTGTCCATTGATGCTTGCAAGAACGCCATTCTCATCGGGAGTCTGCTCCATTTGAATGGAGAAGCGTGCTCGCCTCATATTGAGTTCGTCTAACTGCGCTTCCATTTCAGCAGACAGTTTCGAGGCCGCTGTGCGCCGCTGCGCGGAGATTTTCTGCGCGATCTGACCGATCTCGCGCCTGAACTGCCCGTCTCGCTTCTGCAAATCAGCAATCATTTCATCCCGGTGAGTAATCCCGTCGAGTTCCTTCTGATCTTCTGCCGCCCGCTGGAGAATCTCCTCGATGGTAGCGCCGTACTTGCGCTTCAGCCGGGAGATCAAATCCAGGCGCTCTTCTATCCCGGCAAGCCGCTGCGGGTCGTCCTCAATCTCACTCTCATAGCTGCTGATGCTGGCAGCTACATCTTCCAGGCGATACACCGCCTCTGCCAGGCTCGATTCATACTCTTTCAGTTCTTTGTCCATACGCGCCAGTTCGCTCATGCTTTTCTGCGCTGTTCGTAGCTGGTCAAGCGCTGGCCGGAAATCATCGCTCCCTGTGTCGCCCCCCTTTATCGACCCGTAGACGAACGCACATAATTCGCGCAGCCGCTCCGCGTTGCTGAGCACTTTGCGTTCCTGCTCCAGCTCCTCCACCTCGCCGGGCTGCAGTTCCGCCTTCTCAATCTCCTCGATCTCATAGCGCAGAAACTCAGCGCGTCGTGCCTGTTCTCGTTCATTCTGCTGCAAAGCTTGCAGCGTCTTGTGCGCGCTGCGCCACTCTGACACCTTCGTACTGAGTTGCTCTCGTAACAGAAGCAGCTCGGCGTAGCGGTCGAGAAAGTTGACATGCTGCTCCGGTCGCAACAGGCTGAGGTGCTCGATCTGGCCGTGGATATCAACCAGCCAGCTTGCCACCTGGTGCAGCGTCTGCTGCGTCACCGTACGCCCATTGATACGTGCCACCGTGCGCCCCGAGCGGAAAATATCGCGCGTCAGAATCAGGTGCCCATCCTCCGTCTCGATGTCGAACTCGTGCAGCAGCGTAGCAAGCGCCACACCCGCGTCCGCGCTGTTTGCATCAGCCTGGCGGCTTTCAGCGCTTTGCGCTTCGGCTTTGTCGAACTCCTCAAACATCGTACGCGCCCCATTGCTCGCCGCTTCTATCGCGGTCGCTCCCACCGCGGAGGTCGCGAGTATGAGCCATTCATCGCTTATCGGCGGCAACTTCTCAATCGAGAAGACCCCTTCCACAGTCGCGCGTTCGCATCCTGCGCGCACAAATTCCGCGCCGATCTTACCGCCAAGCAGCGCGTTAACGGCATCAATAATGATCGACTTGCCTGCGCCCGTCTCACCCGTGAACACATTGAACAGGCGGTGTAACCGCAAGTGGAGCGTATCGATAATAGCGAAATCTTTAATGCTTAGTTCGAGTAACATAGTTGCTATTGGCTGGCTGACAAATCATCGTCACTTTTTAACTTCGATTTGATAATCTGGTAAAAATACGTCGGCGGCCTGCGCCTGAGAAACTGCGTTACACTTGGACTCTTCTTAACTGTAACCAGCGCGCCATTTTGAATCTCGCGGTTCATCTGCCCATCGGCTGAAAGAACGCCACGCTGCGACCCTGTAAAAATCTGGAGCTTCACCCTGGCTTCTGGCTGCAAAATCAATGAACGATCTGAAGCCAGATGGGGCGCGATCGGCGTCAACACGCTGCTCTGCACCTGTGGATGCAGCAGCGGCCCGCCTACCGCCATATTATAAGCTGTCGAGCCGGTGGCCGTCGAAAGAATAATGCCGTCGGCGTGGGAAGTGCTGTAATAATAATCATCAACCCAGATGCGCACCTGCACGACGCGCGGCCACATCCCGCGTGCAATCACAATATCATTCAGCGCCAGGAACTCTTCTGCCCGTCCGTCCTGCTGCAGTTCGGCTTGCAGCATCGCCCGTTTATCGATCCACACGGAGGCATCCCGCTCGAGATAAAAGGGAAGTTGAGAGGCCAGTTCATGAGGTTCAAGCTCCGTCAGAAAGCCCACTCGTCCAAAATTGACTCCCAGTATCGGCACATCGGCAGCGGCGCAAATGCGTGACGCGTGCAAAATCGTCCCATCTCCCCCCAGCACAATCACCAGGTCATATCCCTTCAGCAAAGTCGCCGGATCCCCTCGGCTCCCAGCCGGTAGAGGCTCCTCATCCTCGTCGCGGATATCGATACAAAGCACCTCGTATCCCCGCTGTCGCAATAGGGGTACCAACTGGGCAGCAGCCTCCGAAGTGTCCTGTTTGCGGCCCTGATAAAATATCGCAATTGCCTTCAACTACAAGCTCCGAATCAGCACTCCAGGGCGAACATCGAGTATTGTCTCTACCACTGCCCTTTAGCCACTGTAATGGTACGATATGGGCGCGGGGTTGTCAACCGGAATAGCTGAGAAATCGGCTGTATACACGGCCGGCAGCAGAAGTTCGGTGCCTATCGCGCGGACCGCTTTTTCTCCTTCCCGCTAAGCATGGTGAGATATTGCCGCCCGCTTTCCCAATTTGCCAATCAGGCCGCCCAACCAGCTAAGAAACAGGCTCAACAGTGTGGCAGCTAGCCCAACAACCACCAGATATATCCCTATAATGAGCAGGGGTCTCCACGCTTCCGAGCCCAGAGAGCCATCTGTCACCAGCATAACCACGAGGTAGACGATCAGAGTGGACACGAGATACAAGAGGACTGCCCACAAACTGGCAATGACGCCCACTCTAGCGCGTCCCATGCGTCTAGCAGCCGCGAAAGCCGTAAAGAAGGCCACCAGCCCACATAGAAGAGGCGTCAGATAATAAGGAGCATACAGTGAGAAAGCAGCATTCACATAGAAAGGGGTTTCTGGAGCTGATACTCGCACAAGTATAGACACCAGTAAGGCTACCTGATCCTGATAATTGCCGAAGATAGACGGGAAGATGCCTGGATCCGCATGAAAACGCACGCTCCAGTTGACCAGGATCGCGATGAGAGGGAAACAGGCCTCGATCAGCCCAGCAATTAGCACCCATTTGAGAAAGCTCCGTGGTCGCTGGGGTCCAACTTGCCCCGGGCGCAGAGGTTCCGGTTGCCTTGCCTCCGATGATAAACGATCGAATGAATTGGAGGACATAGGACGATCTCCTTCCGACATATTAAAAAGAATCCACTCTGCACTATGAGCTGGAGTAAAAGATCTGCTGAAACCGCTCCTGCGCCCACCAAAACGCCTCCTCCTTCGACCGTACTACCCCTTCCGCCTGCGCCTCGGCAACCTGCTCAAGCAACTGCCCAACCAGGGGTCCGGGCTTCAACTTCAGCCGCCGCATCAACTCCTCCGCGCTCATCAAGCATGGCGGTAGAATACTCTCCCGTTCGCGCACATAGCGTGTTAGCAACAGCCTTACAAATGCCACGTGCTGCTCCCACGACTCCGTGAGAGGCTGCGGCCCCAGCGTGGCCATGTGATCCGCCAGCGAAAACAGCGCTACAGCAATACCCATTGGCCCCAGGTCCACAAAATAACGGCGAATAGCGCGCGGTGTCACACCATCAAGCTGCGCCAACTGCCCTGGACGCATGTGATGTGCCGTCACCAGCTCCACCAGGCGGCGATCCTGCGTACTCGCACCCAGCCGTGTCATCACCTGCCGTACCAGTTGCACCCCTGCCTGCTGGTGATGGTAAAAATGTATGCTGCCGTCCTCATCCAGCGTATACGTCACCGTCTTCCCAATATCATGCAACAGCGCTGCCAGCTTCATGCATGGCGCCATCAAATCCGCAAACCAGAAAACTCCCTGCTCCTCTGCTTCCCTTAACAACGTATGAATCTCCTCCCAATCCGCCTCTCCCTTACCGGCCACGGATGGCCCTTGTTCATACGTACTGCCTTGTTCCCGTGCTTCGTCCTGTCCTTCACTGTACCTGTGTTCCTCTGTTTCGCCTTCCCCCAAGGCGTGCCCCTCTCTTCGAATCATCCCCGCCAAGCGCTCCAACGCACCAACCGATTCCAACGAATGCTCCAGTACATCCCAAAAATGCGGATCCGGCTGCCCCATCCCGCGTGCCCGAACAAACTCCGGAATCAACACCACCAGCAGCCCCAGCCCATCCATGTACCGCAGGCGCTCACTCGCCCTATCTGGCTCCAAAATAGCATACAACTCATCATGCACCCGTTGAACTGCCACACGTGTCAACAGTCCCGCGTCCTGCCTCATCAACCCCTCCGTCCAGCCATCCACGTGCAGCCCATAGCGCATCCTCAACCTTACCGCGCGCAGCATCCGCAGCGGATCGCGCTGGAACACACCATCATCCACCGCCCTCAAACAACGTCCCTCGGCATCTGCAGCTCCATGCAAAGGATCTATTAAATGTAAGGGCATTACCTGCCACCCATCATTCCCCATCTCAAACCAGCGCACCACCTCCTCCAAACGCACCGCCATCGCGTTTACCGTAAAATCCCGCTGGCGCAAATCTTCCTCGATAGACCCACTCTTAAACGGCGCAACATCGAACACAATCTCCTGCCCTTCCCCCTTTACCACCACTCTGCCAGTCTTATCATGCAAAAAAGCATAATATCCCCCCAACCTATCAGCCAGTCCTCGTGCCAGCCCAGGAGGGTCCCCACCTGTCACAACATCCCAATCGACACACACCTCTCCAAGCAAAATATCCCGTACCGATCCCCCAACCAGGTAAGCCTCCTGCTCGTGCTCGCTGAAGTATTTACTTGTTGCTCTCAAAAGTTCAAGGGTCCGGGTATCCAAACTATGGTCTTTCTCTGTATATCAGGCGTATGCATTTACCAGCCGCGTCCATAGCAGAATAGCACAGCGGTCAAGCTGGCACATTACTGGATTGACACGCAAGTGGTTATCAAGGGCGCGGTTCAAGAACTGGTGCTGGCGCAGGGTCGAAGGCTTGCAGATACCTTGCATGATTCAACCAAAATTTTTGGGAATAGATGAGGTTAAACACCGTGGGACATTTGTGACGCTTGGGACAGGGGGTCCACAACCGATGATAAGATTTACGCCAGGTCACATGGTGGGGATCAAATCACCATGGATCACCTAGTATCAGTATAATAGGGTGATGCAAATGTTGTGTCAGACTGGTCACAAACAAATGAGTTATTCGAATGAGCATCACCGGCTTGCCATTTCTGAAAACCGGTTGACAACACCCTGCATAAGCGCTACATTAGATGAACTTCGATAAAGTCCTTGCCTCCAGCAAAAAAATCGTCGAGCAGCGCTTGAAGTAATAGGTCGGAGAAATTACTCGTGCTTAATGACTAGAAAGAACTCGCTGCAAGCCACGGGACTTCAGTCCCTGTAGATAGGCGGGTAACCCTGCCTGGGGCAGGTAATGAGCTGGCTTTAGCCCTTGTGGAGTGTCACTAGGCATGAGCCTCACAAACTGGTATATTTAAGGATAAACAAAAGTATGAGATACTGGGGTGGGTAAGCGTAGCTGCTTACCTTAAGTGCCAGGAAGTAGCATGAGTCAGAA
>Ga0137371_10000287_pt1 | contig 35425 bp, 35 predicted proteins | sample SagtaG_7_FD_104919 | JGI IMG/M metagenome (GOLD analysis project Ga0137371, IMG submission 104919) | Vadose zone soil microbial communities from Sagehorn Ranch, Mendocino, California, USA - Sage1_R_40_16 metaG | ecosystem: Environmental > Terrestrial > Soil > Vadose zone | place: USA...
GAAACTGTTCAGACTTGACCCAAAGAAGATTTCGTCGTGAGGGCTGCCAGACATTGATGGAAGGGATTGAGGTTCTGGGCCATCCAGGTGCCAAAGAGGGAGGCAAGTCCCATGCGGGTCTGGGAGCCCTTGGGGCTACGAGAGCCACCACTAATTTTGCGGGCAACCACCAGTGGACGAACGCTGCGCTCGGCCAGATTGTTGTGGGTAGGAACCCCTGGAACCGCCACAAAGACAAACAGCTCGGGTAAAAAGCGTTCGACCCGCTCACATAAGGTCTGCTGGGGAGCCAGCGTTCGCACAAAAGGTTGGCAGAGCTGCCAGAGTTGCTCTTCGAAGGCATGTTGTTGCGCCGCGCGGGCCAGTTTCTGCTCGCGTGGAGTCAGATGCGTATCAGGACCATGCTCTGCCCAAGCCACCGCTTCTTGGTAAATGGCTTTGACTCCCCTGGCCCAGGCCAAGAGTTGCTCATCCTGCGGAAACTTCTCCTTGAGATCATGCACATCGCGTAAGAAATGCACCCAGCACCGTTGGTGCAAGCCTTGATGGGTATTGTAGCCTGCGTAGAAGTCACTGCCGAGCACGCCACCGAAGTCCTCGCCAATCATGGTTTTGACCACCGTCCCGCTGCGGCTGTGGTGGTACTCGTAATAGCGCACGGTTGGGATACAAGCCGCCCAGATGTAACCATTCTCTCCATCTTCTCGCCATCCCGTTTCATCCATTTGAAGAGCCGGACTCGCTCGTACCTGCGCTTTGAGTGCATCCAGGTGCGGTTGCATCTGTTCTTTGAGCCGATGCTGCAGTTCTATCAGCTCTCCAATGCTGATCGTGACTCCATGCAGCGTATGCAGGTACATTTGGATCTGGCGAATGGGCAGACGTAGGAGCAGGCGCAAGGTCGCCATCACGCTGGTCAGTCGGACTCCGATGCGCCCTTGACCCATGACCTGTTCTTGCAAATCCACCGGGGCTTCATACCATTTCTGGCAGTTGGCACACCAGGCTTTGTAGAGATGATGGTGCCTCACAAAAACCGGTGGGCAAGGGAGAAGATCGATGACTTCTCGCACACGGGCAAGGCTGATGCCTCCCAAACGCAGGTCACATTCTGGACAATTCACCACCCGGTGTTCGATGATCTGGGTTGGTGCTGATCTGGGCCGAGCCCGATTGTGCCTGGCCTCACGCTTCTTACGCGCTTTCTTCTCCTGCTCTTGCGACTTTTTCTGGTTCGCTTTGACGAATGCTGGCGGCGGCGTTTTCTGCTTTTCCAGTTCTTCAATAAGAACATACTTTCTCGCGCATGAGAGATGCCAGGGCACTTCGCAGAGTCCCTCCTCATCGACCACGCCTCATCGCGAGCGGAATGTGATGATGCGTGAGAGATCGTTCTGAGGAATCCGCCATGACGGACACTCCCACTTGCCCCATGAGATATCTTACCCCAGCGTGCAACAGGAGCGCGCCAATGGGTCGTGCTCAGAATCGGCTCGAAGCAAATGGAGGTCTCGCTGTAGATCCCAAAATGGAGGAGGGGAAAGGGCGCAAGAATCTTACCCGAGAGTGCAAGAGGTGCGTGCCGACAGGTGGTTTCTAGAATCGACTCGAAGCGCACGGAGGCCTCGCGGCAGACGCAAAAATGTGTGGAGGGAAAGGGCGCGAGAATCTCACCCGTGGGTAAGATTTCTCATGACGCAATGCGCCTGGCAGAACACGTCGCGGGAAGGCAGCTTGATCCAGCCAGAGCAAGCGACCTGTATTCCGAGACAGAAGGTAATCCATTGTTCGTGGTCGAGATGGTACGGGCTGGATCAGTGGAACAACCCATGACGGAACAAGGAGTCGTGGAGACGCCACTTCCTCTTCTCACTTGCCTTGTCTCAACGCTTCCGCCAACCGTGCAGACGGTGCTGGCTGCTCGACTCGCACAACTCTCCCCATCTGCCCGCGAGCTGGCGAATCTGGCGGCGGTTATGGGTCGAGCTTTTTCCCTCGACGTGCTTGCGCATGCAAGTGATGAGGGTGAAGGAGCGCTCGTGCGAGACCTGGATGAACTGTGGCAGCGGCGCATCGTGCGTGAACAGGGCGGTGACGCCTATGACTTTAGCCATGACAAGCTCCGCGAACAGGCCTATACTTCACTCAGCACCGTCCATCGACGCCTCCTGCATCGTCGTGTTGCCGAAGCACTCGAAGCGGTGTACGCAGATACCCCGGACGTTGGAAGCCTACAGGTGGCCGTTCATTATGAGCGTGCTGGGCTTCTCTGGAAGGCCATTGCCTGGTATCAGCGTGCTGGGGAGGTGGCAAGCCGCATCGCTGCCAATGCGGAGGCGATCGACGCATACCAGCAAGCAGCGGCACTCCTCGAAGCGAGCGGAGGTGCGCCAGCGCCTCAGGATTGGCAATGGGATATAGCTGCCCAGGTCTACACCCACCTGGGTGATCTCCTTGGGATGACCGGGCGCGCCCAGGAAGCGAGGCAAGTCTATCAGCAGGGCAGGATGCATATTCCAGCGCAAGCGTTTCTCTGGCAGGCCCACGTGCAACGAAAAATCGCGAAAACATGGAATCATCCTTGCACGCTTGAAACGCTGCTCCGTGGGTATACAGAGGCCGAACGCATCTTAGAGCAAGCGCCGGACAGAGCGAGTCTCCAATGGCACCAAGAATGGTTGGATATCCAGCTCGATCAGTTGTTGCCGCTCCAGTTGCATCGGATTTCGGTTCAGCAGATGAACGAGATGCTCGAGAAGATACAGCCTATCGTGGAACAGTATGGGACGGCAGCACAACAGGCTCAATTCTTTCTCAGCGCAGCAGCGCGGAACATGGCCCGTGATCGCTCTCTGGTCTCGGAAGAGACGGTTGCATAATTCCGCAGTGCCTTGTCAGTTGCCCAACAGACAGAGAAGACGAGTTTCGTAGGCTTTGCTCGCTTTGGCCTTGGGCGCGCTCTTTTCTTATCTGGGCGTCTGGATGAAGCAGAGGAACAGATGCGCGCGGCGATGAACGTCGGCGAGGAAATGGGCCATGTGCTCCTACTGGAACGGTGTCTCTCGTTTCTCCCGTTCATCTTCAGGCAACGGGGACAGGTGGAAGAGGTGCGACGTGTGATCACGCGGGCCCTGACAGTGCCAGGAATGACGCTGACGAGCCTGTTGCTCGCTCATCGTGGGTGGCTCGCATGGCGCGATGGAGAGATGGACAAGGCCGAAGAATACAGCAAGGCTGCATTGGAGGAGTGGCAGCACCAACGACAGGGGAACCCTCATCACTGGGCCGCCCTCTGGCCTTTGATCGGCGTCATGCTTGGACAGGAGCGGCTCTCTGAAGCAATGCACTATGTGCGCATGTTGCTTCTGCCGCCTGAGCAGCATGTGCCGGAGGCGTTAAAGAACCTGCTTGAGACTGTGGTGCAGGCATGGGAAGCTGAGCAACATGAGCAAGTGTATCTCCTCCTGCAGCACGCTGTGCCTCTCGCGAAAGAGCAGGGCTATCTCTGACGAAGAGGACGGTGGCGACCAAACCAGCGGAGAGGAGCATTCAGCTATGCCTGGTTCTCTCTGCTTCCTCATCGAGAACTGGTGTTTTTGTTCAGCAGCCGAATAGCCAGGAGCACGATCCAGGCCAGGCCGATACTGATCGTAATGCGCTCGATCAAGCCAGCTGGGCCATCGAGCACGCCCGCTATCACGAAGGCAACAAAGGACGCCACCATCAGGACGCCTGTGACGAGAGAGTAGGTGGTCCAGCCCTTCCATTGAGCATCGGAAGCCCAGCGTCGTGCGAGGACAAAGCAGCAGGCCGGGAGACCACCGAAGAACGAGAAGGCAGACAATGGTTGACGAGAGAAGAGATGCCTCATGTTCACCTTTTCTTACGACTTTTCTTCATGGGTCGGCCCATCCTTGTATTGCTCTCTGAACTTGTCTCTTGTGTCGCTTCTGGCCGAGACTCCAGCTCCGAGAGCATAGTGACCAGGAGCGGCACCAGTGCAGCCCAATGGCGAAAGTAGCGTACGTCTCCGCTGGTTAGCAGTTGTACCTTGCCGCGCCACTTGGTTTGATCACGGTCTATCTCTTCTTGCCACACCCGGACCGTAAACAGATGGGAACGAGGACTCTGGGAAGGTTTGTCAATGTTCATGTACTTCTCTCGAAAATGAAAGCTGCGCGATGAAGACATACTTCATCTTGGGAGAAGTGTAGTACAGGCATCGTTCCTCAAACGTTCCCAGGGCCGTTCCTTTCTGGACAAATGCTGAAGGGAAGCGTTCCATAATCAGGAGTGATATATGTAGCGAGGTGCTTGTTAGGAGCTTTATCTATTTTTACTATTACTATCAATATAACTTTCTGATGTTTTGATATGAGATTGAAAAGCACAACCATTGATCAATATGTTATAGGATTTAGTTCAGTGATCTATTACGTATAGGATCTCAAATTGACAATAATTCTTATAGCAAAATTTCAGTATAGTTTTAAATACACTTGACATATGCTCATTAGTCAGACATTGACACAGGAACAGGACGCGTATAGTCCTGGGTTCCACGTAACAGAAAATTATGCCTTCAAGTCCGAGCGAGGGCTGAGCAAGAAGATCGTTGAGCAGATCTCCGAAATGAAGGGCGAGCCCGATTGGATAAGGCAGCGATGCGCAGGAATGCGACAGTAGCTTCAGGAAGACGCAGAAGGCGCGCTCGTACAACCCCACGATGCTCGCAGGGAGCACAATGGGAAGCTCCCCTCCCAGCGTGAAGTACCTGGCCATCGCGGTCAATGCACCTGTCTCCAACCAGGTACGGAGCACTTCTTCCACGAAGAAAGGGTTGCCCTCACTGTGGGTATGCAGGAGCTGGGCGGTTTGCTGGTCAATGAGATTCCCGAGCGCACTCTGCGCGAGATTGGCTACCTCAGCCTCTGAGAGGGGACCGAGTGAAAGCGAAGTTAGCACGCGCAGTCGCGTGAGTTCCAGCAGGGCGCGCTCCAGTGCAGGGTGGTCCGCCAGCGCATCCGAACGATAGGCCCCCACGAGCAAGAGCCGGGATGTGGAGCACTGTCGGGCCAGATGACAGAGCAAGTCCAGGGAGGTGGGATCGGCCCAGTGCAGATCATCGAGGAGCAACACGATGGGAGCCGTGGTGGCCAGAGCCGAGATAAAAATGCCCACTGCCTCGAAAAGCCGCAGGCGGGCTTGTTCGGCAGGCAGTCGATAGCCGGGTGGCACCTCTCCGAGGGCTCCCCTCAATTCAGGCAAAATCGTGGCAAGGAGAGGTGCCACAGATCCCACCTGGGCACGGAGTTGCTCGCGCGGAGCCGTTCGGATATAGCCACCGAGCGCTTCCAGAAAGGGTAAGTAGGGAGGCATGCCTTCCGCCTCGGAGGCTCCTCCACGCAAGACGAGGACGATGCCCTGCTCTGCACGTGTCGCTACTTCGTGCAACAGGCGTGTTTTGCCGATGCCCGGTTCGCCACGACGAGGGCTACGCGAGGTGACCAGTGGTGGTCTTTTCAAACTGGTTCCATAGCGCGACGAGTTCCTGTTGCCTTCCAGAAAGGCGCGGCGCCTGGTACCGTATTGCATCTCCCATTGCTTGTTTCTTTGCCTCTTTTCGTTGTCTCTTTTCTGCTGCAAGGTCAGCCTTTTCCTCTATGCTTCCACCGTTTCCAAGATGAGTGTCAGCGCTCCGTAGGAAACGGCACAATCGAAAAAGTAATCCTCCAAAAAGATGAGGTTACGAATGTAGGTCGAATGCAGTTCAAAAGAATACACAATCCTCGTATCAAAAACAAGGTTTTAACCCATACTATGGTCATTCCCACAACTAGATCACAAGGTTCACTATTCGCGAGGGAAGACTGAGGTTCTTGCTCAATCCCAGCGCCAAGCGGCACCTCTGGCAAAAAAATTGGCCCCGCGCCACCTCGCCTGGCTGTTTCTGCGCGCACCTTCGCAACTGGAGAAGCAGGAAAAGCAGACCCTCTCTCTCATTGGCAAGGTACAACAGGTCGAAGTTGCCTATGGATTAGCCCAACAATTTGTGACTCTGCTCAAGGAGCATGCTCTCTCTCTTCTCATCATCTCAGCACGCAAAAAGCACGCTGAGATGACGCACTGACTCTCCGACTCTCCATACGACTTGACCAGGGATATTTTTTGGCGCTATAATACAGGGAAATACCTACGGATTAGTTGGCTGTTCATGGAGAAGGGTCCACACAACGCTGCCCAGACCTGAGAATCTAAAATCGGACAATTACAGCTCGCTTGAGACGCTGAACAGTTTAATAGTACTCTACATGTAAATGCCTCCCCGAGTCACTGTATTATTTCGGGCTTTATCTAAGAGCCCATGTAGACCGTTAACGACGTGCGTAAGCGCTTTCCTCCTGCCTCGATCTTGTTGGACTATAGATAATGGGCAAAGCCCACGCGAAGAGACGAGAGTAAGCAAGATCAGCGTATTTGTGGTAAATTGGCAGAAGGTTCGAAAAACGAGGTCCGAAGATCCAAAATTGGGCTGAAAGTTCGAAAAAAGGGGTTCCAGTAGCGGCGAGACAATTTCCAACGTTAAGGCCAAAAATCAGCTTGTTGAGCGGAATCAGTACACTGCTGACTACTACCGAAACCCCAGACTCAGGCAAAAGTTGCATAGAAAACTCCTTCCTATCCAGCAGTGTGAGGTCCGGATGTGCTGCTGGGTGCAGATTGATGTCCGGCAAAGGAGACAAAACAATGAAAGTAAACTCCCGATGCGCTCGCCTCTGGCTGCCTTTGCTCATGCTGCTGTCGCTGGTGTTGGCAGCATGCGGCGGCGGAAGCAGTAGCAGCCAGGGCCAGACGCTCCATGTGCTGGTAGGCTATAACTCCACCTACTCCGCGCAGCAGAAGCAGTGGATGCAACAGATCACCAGCGAGTTTCAGAAGGCGACCGGTGCCACCATTGCCTGGGATACCTTCAGCAGTAGCAGCGAGGAACAGACAAAGCTCCAGACCTCGGTTGTCTCCGGGAGCGGTCCCGATGTGTTTAGCTTTGGTACCACGTTTGTTCCTACCGCTCAGTCCACAAAAGGCTTCACCACACTCACCGATCAGGACTGGAAGTTAGTGGGTGGAAAGGACAGGTTCTTCAAGCAGCAGCTCACGATGGCCGGGTCATCACCCAACCAGTTGATCGCCGTCCCCTTTGTGATGCGTCCTTTTGCCATGGTCTATAACAAAGAGCTGTTCCAGAAGGCAGGTATTACTACTCCCCCTACGACCTGGACCCAGTTCGTCCAGGACGCCCAGAAGATGACGGATCCCTCCGCTGGGGTGCATGGGGCCGAGATAGACCCCTCGGATTCGTTCGACCCCTGGAAGATCTGGTGGATGTTCGCCGAGCAGTTGGGCGGGAGTTTCATCTCGCAGGACCTCAAGACTGCACAAATGAACTCGCCAGAAGCGGTGCAAGCCATCAAGTTCTGGTTTGACTGGGCAACTACGTACAAGATCGTCGATCCAAACTCGATGGCGTGGAAAGCGGGCGATGCCACGCAGGCCTTCGCCAATAGCAAGGTGGGCATGCTTATTATGGTGACTCCCACCCTCACGCCTACGCTTCAGAAATCGGCTGTAGCGGGCAAGTACGCTTTCGCGCCCATGCCTACCATTCCATATGGGATGCAGCAGAGGCCAGCGGGTGGCGTCCCCGCCGCGACCATCGTTTCCGGTGATATGCTCGCCGTCGCCGACTACTCGAATGTGAAGGACCTGGCGTTCAAATTTATCAACCTGGTCACGGACGAGCAGCATCAGATTCAGTGGACCAAGACCTTTGGTGATCTGCCCGTCAACGTGCAGGCTGCGAACTCCCTGGCAAGTAAGGATCCTCAGACTGCTGCCTTTATCCAGGCAGAACAAGGGGCCACTCCCACCCCCTTTACGGGCGTGTGGGGGCCACTTGAGGTCGCACTGGCTGGCGTGAGTTCCAAGCTGGCCAATGAGGTGGCGACGAACCGCTATGATCCGTCCCACATCAAGCCGCTGCTGGATCAGGCCAACCAGCAGATTCAAGGCCAGTTGCACTGAGGAATGAGCTCCTGCATGAAGCGGAGAGAGACTCGCGCCTGAACGTGAGTCTCGTGACCTTGGAGGTGTCACATATGTCTATACAACCTATCCCAGAAACCGTCCCAGCACCTACCGCGGTCCTGAGACCTAAGCGTGGCAGAAGTCGCGCCCCCAGCGGACGGCCGATGTGGCTCATGTGGCCGAGCATCCTGTTGCTCGTCGTGATCATTGGTATTCCCTTGCTGATCGCCGTCTACATCAGCTTCCTGCATCTCGATCAGTACACGCTGCGGAGTTGGCTTCAGGCTCCGTGGGTTGGGCTGAGCAACTATGTGACAGCCCTCACCGCTGGGAACGTGATCGGGGCTTCTGCCCTGGTCTCGCTGGGGGTGAGTCTGGGTTTTTCGTTGCTGACGACCCTGCTCATCACACCCATCGGGACTCTGGCCGCTCTCACCGTCAACACCCCGTATCGTGGCCGTACCTTCGTTCGTGTGCTGTACCTGGTTCCGTACGTGATCCCCACGTTTGTGACCGCACTCATCTGGCGCATGATGTTCTTGAACGGAACCGGGCTGGTGGATCGCTCTCTTGCTGCGATCCACGTGGCAAATATCAACACGTACTGGTTGCTGGGGCCCAACAGTTTCTGGGCGATGGTCATCGCGGATACCTGGGCCTCGTGGGCCTTCATCTACATCATGGTCCTGGCGGGGTTACAGTCGGTTTCGAGCGACCAGTATGAAGCTGCTAATATGGATGGAGCAAACTCCTGGCAGAAGCTGACAAGGATCGTCTTGCCACAGTTACGTCATGTTCTGGGGCTGGCCTTGTTGCTCTCGACCTTGTATCACTTCAACAACTTTACCTTGCCGTTCGTCATGTTCGGCACGCCCCCCCCTCTGCAGGCCGATGTGCTGCCTCTCAATATCTACGTCTCCTCGTTCCAGTTATTTAATTTTGGCTTAGGAGGTGCCATGTCCGTGATTACGTTGATTCTCATGCTCGTTCCCGGGTTCCTGTATATCCGGACTCTGCGATTGGGGGAGGTGACAGCATCATGAGGAGACACAGAGATGCCCAGGAAATTCTGCCACCGCCAGTACGAATTGTTGCGACCGCAGTCCTGGCGGTCCTTGTCTTGATACCCATCGCCTATACGCTCTTGCTCTCGGTCACTCCGGATACCCAGATCGGCACTGGGGGCTTGATTCCGTCCCAATGGGCCTTTGGGAATTACCTCTCGATGTGGTCTACGGTCAACCTTGCACAAGGCCTGGGTAATAGTCTGATCATCGCAGGGTTCGCCAGTGTCATTGCGGTGATCCTGGCGGTTGGTGCAGCGTACATCATCACCCGGTTCAAGTTCCGCGGGCGCCTCCCCTACCTCTACTCGCTCATTGGTCTGCAAACCGTCCCAAGTGTGATGCTCCTGCTTCCACTCTTCGTGCTGTTTGCGTCTGCTCAAGCAGCAATCCATCTCAGGATCGTGGGAACATACCCGGCAGTGACCATCACCTACCTGACGTTCGCGCTTCCGTTCGCGACCTGGCTCCTGGTTTCGTATCTCGGAAGCATCCCGGTGGACCTCGAGGAGGCTGCGCTCACCGACGGGGCCACACGGCTGCAGACCCTCTGGCTCATTATTGTGCCGCTCGCGCTCCCAGGGCTGGTGGTAGCGCTGGTCTTTGCCTTCCTGACGGGCTGGAACGATGTGCTGTTTGCCAGCGTGCTGACCTCTCCGGAAACCCGAACGGTCGCCGTGCAACTACAAGCCTTCAGTTCGTCTCAGGAAGGCGGGGCATTGCCTCTGTACGGCCAATTAATGGGCGCATCCGTCGTGACCGCGCTGCCCGTGGTGATTTTGTACATGGTATTCCAGAGATACCTGGTCGGGGGACTGACCGCCGGAGGGGTCAAGGGATAGATAGCATAGTGCGCGGCTTGACCGCCGTGATTACCGGTGGCAGCGGTCAGCTTGGGCGCACCATGGCTCAAGCCCTGGCACAGGCTGGCGTCCAGGTCGCCGTCGTCAGCCTCCACACTGAGACGGCGGGAACGGTGGCTGAAGCAATCCAGACCAGCGGGGGCCAGGCCCTTGGAATCGCCTGTGATGTGCTTGATCGCGTCGCCCTTGAGCGAACCCTGGAGCAGGTCACGAGCACCTTCGGTCCGGTCGATATGTTGATCAATGCTGCCGGAGGCAACTGACTCGCATACCGGCCTATAGCGCGGCTAAAGCTGCGGTAGCCAATTTCACCCAGTGGTTGGCGGTGCATATGGCCCAGGAGTACAGTCCACGCATCCGGGTTATGGAACAAGGACATCCTTGCTTTTTGCTGATCATAGATAGTTCCATAGACGATGCGGCCCGGCCCCTTCACCGCTTTTTTTCCGACGTAGCAGCCCATCTTCGTGGGCAGTAGCAACAACATGAACAGAAAGGAGACATCAAGCATGACGAAGAAACTACGGTTCGGAATTGTTGGCTGTGGTGTGATCGGTCCCTACCACGCGCAAGCCATCACCAGCTTGCCCGATGCGGAACTGGTTGCCGTGGCCGATCGCATCCCCGAGCGGGCACAGAAGCTAGCTGAGAAATTTCAGGTGACGCCTTACGGGGATTTTCAGGAGATGTTGGCGCGTGAGCAACTCGATGTCGTCGACATCTGCACACCTAGCGGTCTGCATGGGGAGCATGCTAGCCAGGCCATGCGCTCAAGGCGGCATGTGATCGTCGAGAAACCGATGGAGATCAGTCGCGCGGCGATTGCGGAGATGTTGCACGTGCAGCAAGAGATCGGCGTGAAGCTGGCCGTCATCAGCCAGCACCGCTTCGATCCGGCCACCCGCCAGGTGTATGACCTGGTTGAGGAGCAGGCTTTTGGTCGACTGGTGCTTGGCAACGCCGCTGTGCCCTGGTGGCGCTCGCAGGCGTACTACGACAGTGGCGAATGGCGCGGTACCTGGGAACTTGATGGTGGCGGCGTGCTAATGAATCAGTCTATCCACTCCATTGATCTGTTGCAATGGTTGATGGGGCCAGTCAGGAGTGTCTACGCGTACACGGATACCCTGGTGCATCGCATGGAGACCGAAGATGTAGCGGTCGCCGTCTTGCGCTTCGCCAACGGAGCCCTGGGAACGATCTCTGCCACGACGGGTGCCTATCCTGGAGTGAGCACCCGCATCGAAATTTATGGCGACAAGGGATCAGCGGTGATCGAGGATGATCGCCTGAGCTATCTCCACCTGGCCCGGGATGAACACGAGGAGGTTGGTCCCTATGGCGTTGCTCCCGGGCAACGTGTCCACTCCACCGCGACCGCGGATATGTCCGCAGCTCAGGATCCTGCTGCGCTTTCCTTCAGGAGCCATGCTCTACAGATCGCCGATATGATCCGGGCGATCCGTGAGGATGGTACCCCGCTTCTTGACGGCTATGCCGCAAGGCATCCTGTCGAGATCATTTTGGGCATTTATGAGTCGGCCCGCACCCACAAGGAGGTAACACTGTCATGATTCGCCTTTCTGCCTTCGCTGATGAGATTTCTCCTGACCTGGATGAACAGATCGCAGTACTCACCAGCAAGCAGATCCATTTCCTGGACCTGCGCAGTGTCTGGAATACGAATGTGCTGGATCTCACCGACCAGCAAGTAGCCAGGATCAAGGAGACGCTAGACGCGCACGGTATCGGCGTGGCGGCCATTGGCTCTCCCATCGGGAAGGTTCCCATCGATAGCTCGTTCGACGAGCACCTCCACCGTTTCGAGCGAGCCATTACGGTGGCGCGTGCCTTGCAGACGCACTATATTCGCATCTTTTCCTTCTATCCTCCCGCACCCCTCAAAGAGGACAGCGATAACAGCGGTGCTGCGGGTCCTGCTGAGTACCGCGACGAGGTGCTGAGACGGCTGCGCGAAATGACCGCACGGGCCCGTGCGGCAGGGGTGATTCTGCTCCATGAGAACGAGAAAGATATCTATGGTGATACCATCGCTCGCTGTGTCGATCTGCTGCAAAGCTGCGACGATGCACACTTTCAAGCCGTTTTTGATCCCGCCAACTTCATTCAGTGCGGGCAAACGCCCTACCCCGATGCCTACGAGGCGATCCGCCCCTGGTTGCGGTATGTCCATGTGAAAGATGCGCGCTCCGACGGCAGCGTCGTGCCCGCAGGCGAGGGTGTGTCACACTGGCCCGAGCTTTTGCAGCGTTTGCGAGCCGACGGCTATGATGGCTTCCTCTCGCTCGAACCCCACCTTGCTCTCGCCGGCCAGTACCAGGGGTTCAGCGGACCTGATTTGTTTCGTCGTGCGGCCCAGGCCTTACAGCAAATGCTCAACACGATGGGCTGGGACTACTTCTAGAGAGAGTGTAGGGGCGGCCCTGGTGGTCGCCTACGAGGAGAAATGCCATGAAATATGCCTTTAGTACTCTTGCCTGCCCGGCGTGGTCCATCGAGCAAGTTGCAGAGGCAGCCACTCGCATGGGTTATAATGGCGTTGAACTGCGCCTGCTCGACGGGAAGGTCATCGATCCGGTAACTGACCGCCTGAAGGTGATCCGGGCAACGGCCATCTGTCGAGATCATGGGCTGGAGGTCTGTGCTCTTGATACCTCGTGCAGTTTCAATGACGCCGATCCAGAAGAACGCGCACGGCAAATGGCGGATCTGCGGATCTGGATACGGCTGGCGCAGGATGTGCAGATACTTCTCCTGCGTGTTTTCGGTGGACCAGGACAGCCGGAGAGTGTTCCACAGCCGAGCGATCAGGAGGTAAACGAATGGGTGGCCCAGTCGCTGCGCCACGTTGCTCCCGAAGCCGAGCAGGCGTTGGTCACCATTGCCTTAGAAACGCATGACGCCTTCTCCTCGGCTCGTCGCGTGGCCGAAGTGTTACGGGCCGTGGACTCGGCATACGTTGCTGCTCTCTGGGACAGTCATCATCCCTACCGCGTCGGTGAAACTGCGCAGGAGGTGATCGCGGTCCTTGGGACACGTCTTGCCCATGTGCACGTCAAAGATGCACGCCGGGTAACGCCCGGTGGCTCGGCCTGGCAACTCACGCTCCTGGGCGAAGGAGAAGTGCCTGTGCGTGAGCAACTGAAGCTACTGGTGCGACATGGCTATACCGGGTATGTCTCCGTAGAGTGGGAGAAGAAATGGCATCCTGAAATTGCCGAGCCAGAGATCGCTCTCCCACAGCACATCGCGTGGCTCAAGAGCATTCCACTTCAATGAGAGCAGAACAAAACGACTCGTGGAGACGCTACGAGACAGAAAGGACCTACGGCATAAGATGTCATCGCTTCTATCACCGAATCCAGGATGTCTACTTATTGGGTGCGGGGTCGTGGGTGAGGTTCACGCCGCTGCGCTGGCAGAACTAGCGCAAAGCAGCCAGGGTCATCTGGCCGGTGTGATGGATATCGACTCTGCAAAGGCACAAACGTTCGGACGGCAGTGGGAAGTCTCTGCTACCGATTCGTTGGATGAGGCGCTCTCTTGGCCGGATGTACAGATGGTGCATGTCTGTACGCCAAGTGGGCTCCATAGCCCTTTCCGCGCTGGACTCCCAGAACCAGGCGCAAAGCATCATCAACTTCGAAACCGCCTGGCTTTTGAATGGATCACCTGCGAAAAGGAGTACCGTATGGCAACGACAACGATGCGCACCGCATCGGGAAGACAACAAGAAGGGGGGATGAGGAATCAGTGGTGGCGCAACCAGAAGAGGATAGCGCCCTATATCTTCATTTCCCCATTCTTCATTCTCTTCGCGGTCTTCGGCCTCTACCCGATCATCTATTCGCTCTGGCTGAGTTTCTTTAAGGGTTATGGCTTCGATAAGAAGACCTTCTACGGTCTGGGCAACTACGTCCACGTTCGGCCTGCTCAACACCTTTCTGGGTTGGTTCGGCATCCCGCCCGTCGGGTGGCTTACCTACCAGCCCGTTGTCTGGAACGATTTCTTCTGGCCGTTGATCATCACCACCAACCCCTCAATGTTCGTGATCAATCTCGGTATCTCCTCGCTGGTGGGGCCATATGACTACCAGTACGGCGTACTGCTCTCAGGCGCGCTGCTTGCCTCGGTGCCGATTGTCATTGTCTTCCTCATCTTCCAACGCCAGTTCCTGGAAGGTTTGACGCAAGGAGCGGTTAAATAAGTTCGCGGCGTGGAGTGCTCTGGCTTTAGACAACAAGATCCACAAATGAAGCGAGCATGTGACTGCGCCATATGCTCGCTTCATTTGTGGATCTTGTTGATTGCGGAAGCGATTCAGTAGGGGAATTTCTGAGATTTACAGGAGCATTTGTTTCAAAGTGGTGATTATCCACAAGGTAGGTAAACTCTACTATAAAAATTTTACCCAATAATATTTTTCCTTAAAACTCTCTTAGACTTTCCTCAGGCTTTGTTTCAAACCTTGACAGAATAAAGAAAATATATTACGCTTAAAAGCGAGCGTTCGCCTATCGAGGAGATACGACCCGCTGATTTTCCCGTGCCGCCACGATCATCCTGATATACCATCCCGCTTGCGATAACAGAGGTGTAAAGAGTAATTTCAAGTTCTGTCGCAAAAATAACTCACCAATAAGAAGGAGAAGGCATACATGAACACGCCACCTCGGGTACCCTCGAAATATGCCATCGGCGTCGATTTCGGGACAGAGTCCGGTCGTGCCGTGCTGGTGGAGGTCGCGACGGGGAGGGAACTGGCCAGCAGCGTGCATCCCTACGCCAATGGCGTCATCGACGAGACGCTTCCTGGCACGACCATTGCCCTGGAACCCGATTGGGCGCTGCAAGACCCCAACGATTATCTCGAAGTGTTCAAAACGGCGATTCCAGCCGTGCTGACCGAAAGTGGTGTGAATCCAGACGAGGTGATCGGCATCGGCATTGACTTCACGTCCTGCACCATACTCCCGACCACGGTGGACGGCACGCCGCTCTGTTTCTTGCCCGCGTGGCGCAACACGCCGCATTCCTGGGTCAAGTTGTGGAAGCATCACGCCGCGCAGCCCGAAGCCAACCAACTGAATCAGATCGCCCGCGAGTTGGGATAGACTTTCCTGGATCGCTACGGTGGCAAGATCAGCTCGGAATGGTTCTTTCCCAAGGCATGGCAGATCCTGGACGAAGCACCGGAGGTCTATGCTGCCGCCGACCGGCTGATCGAGGCAGCGGACTGGGTGGTATGGCAGCTCACGGGTGTGGAGACGCGCAACGAGTGTACGGCGGGCTACAAGGCTATCTGGTCGAAGCGGGAAGGCTTCCCGCCCAACGCCTTTTTCAAAGCGCTGGATCCTCGCATGGAGCACATCGTCGACGAGAAGATGTCCCGCACACTCTCCCCACTGGGAGCCAGGGCCGGTGGTTTGACCGAGCAAGCAGCGCGCTGGACCGGGCTGAAGGCGGACACGCCCGTGGCTGTGGGCAATGTGGATGCTCACGTCGTTGTTCCGGCGGCTACCGTCTTCGAACCAGGACGCATGGTCATCATCATGGGGACCTCTAACTGCCACATGCTGCTGGATGCCGAGGAGCGTTACGTCCCAGGCATCTGCGGTGTGGTACAGGATGGCATCATCCCGGGCTTTGCGGGGTATGAAGCCGGGCAATCGTGCGTGGGCGATAGTTTTGCCTGGTTTTGCCGCCCTCGGCCAACCTATTCCTGTCTACCTCACGGCGATCGCTGACGAATTGGGGGTCCGATTCCTTGCGCCGGTTTTGCCTTGATCGGCGGTGAGGAAATCGGTCGGGAAGTGGTTGAGAATATTGACCAGTCTGCGGCAATACTTTTAAAGAATCACGGTGTCTTCACCGTCGGCCCCACTGCCCGGGCTGCCGTCAAGGCAGCGGTGATGGTGGAAGATGTAGCACGCGCGGTGTGGTTCGCACTGCAACTTGGCCAGCCTGACGAAATTGCCCCAGAAGACGTGGCCAGGCTGCACCACCGCTATCTCCATGTATACGGCCAGAGATAGCTGGGGCGTGATGGCTCATTGCTGAGGCTTCTTTCTGTGATATGTTCGTCGTCAAGGTTGTATTCATCGTCAAGAGAACCGATCACTACTGTCCCAGTGTGAAGAGGGAGAAACCGATGCTAATCGACCTGAAACAGTTCGAGGTGTGGTTCGTCACGGGAAGCCAACACCTCTATGGTCCTGAGACGCTTGAGAAAGTCGCCGAACATTCCAAAGAGATCGTACAGGGGCTTTCCCATTCAGCGAACATTCCTGTCAACGTCGTCTTTCAGCCCGTCCTGACCAATCCTGAAGCCATTCGCAAGTTGTGTATGGAAGCCAACTCCACCGGAAACTGCGTTGGCCTGATCATCTGGATGCATACCTTCTCCCCAGCCAAAATGTGGATTGCCGGTCTAGCTGCGTTGCAGAAGCCATTCGTTCATCTGCACACTCAATACAATCGCGATATTCCCTGGTCGGACATCGATATGGACTTCATGAATTTGAACCAGTCCGCCCACGGGGACCGCGAATTCGGGTTCATCGGCAGCCGGATGCGCTTGAACCGGAAGGTGATCGTTGGGTACTGGCAAGACGAAGGTGTTCAGGCGGACCTGGGAACGTGGACGCGCGCAGCCTGCGCCTGGTACGACGCGCAGGGAGCGAGGATCGCGCGCTTCGGCGACAATATGCGCGAAGTGGCGGTTACCGAAGGGGATAAGGTGGAAGCTCAGATCCGGTTGGGCTATGACGTCTCTGGCTACGGGGTAGGCGATCTCGTCGACGTTGTAAACCAGGTGACGGACGCCGAGATTGATCAACTCGTGAAGGAATACAACGAACGGTATGAGGTGGCACCATCGCTGCGCCGTGGCGGCAGCCAGTATCAGTCGCTGCTTGAGGGGGCCCGTATTGAGGTCGGTTTGAGACATTTCCTCCAAGAGGGTAACTTCAAAGCCTTCACCACCACCTTCGAGGACCTGCACGGCCTCACGCAGCTTCCTGGTCTCGCGGTGCAGCGCTTGATGGAAAATAACTATGGCTTTGGCGCCGAGGGAGACTGGAAGACGGCAGCCCTGGTGCGGGCGATGAAGGTGATGAGTGCTGGACTGGATGGTGGAACGTCCTTCATGGAAGACTACACCTATCATCTGAGCCACAACGACATGATGGGGCTTGGGTCCCATATGCTGGAGGTGTGCCCCACTATCACGGAGCAGAAGCCCTCGCTAGAAATCCACCCGCTCTCCATTGGCGGTAAGGCAGACCCGGTGCGGCTGGTGTTTGATACAAGGCCTGGGCCAGCCGTCAATGCCGCGGTGATGGACATAGGTAATCGCTTCCGCATGCTCGTCAATATCGTCGAGGTGGTTCCGACACACGAGCCCCTGCCGAAGCTGCCGGTCGCCAGGGCGGTATGGAGGCCGCAGCCTGACCTGAAGACCTCCGCCACGGCCTGGATCCTGGCCGGAGGGGCGCATCATACCGGCTTCAGTCACGCGCTGACGGTCGAACATCTGGAAGACTTCGCGGAGATAGCTGGTATGGAGTTTTTGCTCATCAACCATGACACCGCACTCTCAGCATTCAAGAAAGAGATCCGATGGAACGAGATGTACTATCTTCTCGCTCATGGGCTGAGGTAGTTGGCATATCACCGGAGAAGGACAGAAACAGGCGGCGCACGATAATGAACATGAACAAATAGATCTACCAACCTTTGTAGTCACGCATTGGTAAGTTTAAAAGTTAATGTCCATAATCGGCGGCCCCCAACGAACGGAAAGGGAAAATAGCTGTGAATCATCTCATTATCCAGGCAGATCAGGGCAAGCAGAGAATCAACAAGAATGTGTCAGGAGATGGGGCACATAACACGTTCCAGGACCCTGAGCGGGTCAAGCCCACTGCCTTCACAGAGATTCAGTTCAATAGGGAGAAAGTGACAACAGTCCTGCCGCCAATGTCAGTGTGTACACTCACGGTCCAGGTGCGCTTGTAACGAACGGAACCTTGAAATTTGAAGAGCCACTGGGAGGTATGTTGTGGATCACAACCGAATTGATGCGGCATTGCGCCATGCCAACGACACACGCCATCTCCGTATCGGCACTGGAGTACTCAATGACGTTGGCAACGTGTTTGAGCAAGCGTTCGGGCAGCAGCCAGCAGTTGTCGTGGCTGATGACAACACCTATGCCATTGCCGGGAAAGCGCTCTGTGAGCGCTTGCGCTCCGCCGGGTGGACGGTCGAAGATCCTATTGTGTTCCCTGGCACACCTCCTTTGTATGCCAGCTTCGAGAACGTACTGGCATTGGAGGAGAAGCTGCGCACCACGAGCGCGGTACCCATCGTCGTCGGATCGGGCACACTCAATGACATCACCAAACTCGCCGCACACCGCGCCGGACGGCACTATATGTGTGTCGGGACCGCTGCCTCGGTGGATGGGTACACGGCGTTCGGCGCAGCGATTACTAAAGACGGTTTTAAGCAAACGATGTCGTGTCCCGCGCCCCGCGCCGTCGTGGCTGATCTCGACATCCTGGTGACTGCACCCGCACAGATGAATTCAACTGGCTATGGCGACCTGTTAGGAAAAGTGACCGCGGGTGCCGATTGGATCCTCGCCGACGCGTTGGAGATCGAGTTGATTGAGAAGAGTGCCTGGTCGCTGGTGCAAGATTCGTTGCGCGATTGGACTGATGAGCCGCAGGCGCTGCACGCGGGCAACAGGCAGGCGATAGAGCACCTGTTCGAAGGGTTAATGATGGCCGGTATCGCCATGCAGATTAGCTCCTCGTCGCGACCAGCCTCCGGCAGTGAGCACCGCTTCAGCCATCTATGGGAGATGCAGGCTCTGGCCCACGGTCACGAGCCAGTACCGCATGGCTTCAAGGTCGGCGTCGGTACATTAGCCGCGGCGGCGCTCTATGAGCGGGTGCTCGCCCGCGACCTGAGCAGGCTGGATATTGACGCGCTCTGCCGCGCCTGGCCGTCACGCGAAGAAGTCAGGCGCGAAGTCGAGCAGGGACATAGCAGTCCGATGTTGGCCGAAAATGCGGTCCAGGAGAGCCTTGCCAGGTACATTTCCCCTGACCAACTCCGGCAGAGGTTGCTGCTTATCCAGGAACGCTGGCCGATCATCCGAGGGCATCTGGAGCGCCAACTGATGACGGCAGAGCACCTCCGCGAGCTGCTGCGGGCTGCGGGTCGCCCAACTGAACCGGCAGAGATTGGCGTCAACATGGCACAATTGTGGGAGAGCTACATTCTGGCACGTACCATCCGCTCCCGCTATACCGTGCTTGATCTGGTGAACGAATGCGGCATCCTTGACGCGTGTGTCGATGAACTCTTCGCGCCAGGTGGCTATTGGGCAGCTATTGCTCACGCATAGACAGGTGAACAATGTACAGTGCCTATCTCTTCGATTTAGATGGGACGATTTATGTAGGCGACACCCTTCTGCCTGGTGCGGCTGAGACAATAACGGCGCTGCGCAAAGCTGGTCGGCGCACAATCTTTCTCTCAAACAATCCTACGAAGACAAGATCACAGTATACGACAAAGCTGATGCGCATGGGCATCCCGACACCCATAAAGGAAGGCAATCCACATGAAAATTCAAGACATGGAATTGTTCAAAGTTCCACCGCGCTGGCTTTTTCTGAAAATACGCACGGATGATGGCCTGGTTGGATGGGGGGAACCTATCATCGAAGGGCGGGCGGACACAGTGCGGACAGCAGTTGAGGAAATGGGTGACTACCTGATTGGCAAGGATGCCTCCCCTATCGAGGATGTATGGCAGGTTCTTTACCGGGGTGGTTTCTACAGAGGTGGTCCTATCCTCACCAGCGCTCTCTCCGGTATTGAGCAGGCGTTATGGGATATCAAAGGGAAACAGTTAGGCGTGCCGGTTTACGAGTTGTTGGGTGGCCCTGTGCGCCAGAAAATGCGAGTGTATGCCTGGATTGGCGGCGATAGCCCATCGGACGCTGCGGAGGAGGCAAAAGTCCGGGTACGAGAGGGATATACCGCCATGAAAATGAGTCGCGCCTGATGGTTTTGTAACGAAGCTGACAATCAGTAGGTTTTGGCACGAAAGGAGAGCATAAGAGGCAATGTCATATTGTATCATTGTCAAGGGGAAAGCGACCACCAATGCACCGGTCAGCCTGGCTTTTGACCCTGCTATTGAAGCATTGGCGGCAGGCAATCGCGTGATGATCAAAATATCCGAAAGCACGCCGAAAACAGCCGATGTCCTCCAGAAGCTCGTTGCACACGCTTTTCACGAAGAGGAAATGGCAGTGGTGACGGGCGAGGCCGATGTCTCGGCCTATTTTGCTGCACTGCCCTGGGATAAATTCGTCTTTACGGGTGGCTCGGAAATCGGCAAAAAAATTCTTGCTGCGGCAGCTCCGAACCTCACCCCGGTCATCCTTGAACTGGGTGGGAAATCACCGCTTGTGGTGCTTCCTGATGCAGATCTGAAGATCGCTGGTGAGAAAATGGCACTGGGTCGCCAGGGCAATGCAGGTCAGATCTGCCTCTCGGTCGATTATGCGCTGGTCCCGCAAGAGCATCTGGAAGAGATCATTCAAATTGTTGTGGAGACGGACCAGAAATGTTTCCCGACGCTCATTGACAATCCGACCGTTTCTTCCATCATTACTCAACGGTCCTATGATCGTATTGTTGGGTATATTGATGAGGCAAAAGCTGCCGGATGTCGGGTGCTTCAAGTCAATCCCAATCATGAACCGTTGCCTGATCCCATCACCAGAAAAATTCCCTTAACGCTGGTGATCAATCCCGATGCACACTTACAGGTCTCCCGCTCTGAAGTTTTTGGGCCCGTCCTGTCCATCTATACCTATCGCCACCTGGATGAGGCGATTGAGCTCATCAATAGCAAAGAGAAACCACTGGGGTTATATATCTTTGGCAAACGGAAATAGGATATTCAGAACGTCGTAAACAAGACATCCTGTGGTGGAATCACCGTCAATGATATTGGTTTGCATGCTGGTTCGAATACGATGGGATTTGGAGGGGTCGGCTATAGCGGAATGGGACGGTATAAAGGGGGATTAACGGGGTATCACACTTTTACCAACCAGAAAGCGGTGTTTGAACAAGGTCTTCTGGGAAGATTTACTGCTGCGTTCTTCCCTCCTTTTCGGAGCGATCGAGCGCGGAGAATGATGCGCTCAATGGCTGGCATCAGATAAGAAGGGATGCGCACCCCTTCTGTTCCCTGCACGATAATGTCCGCTGTACGGTAACTGCTAGGTTCTCGCTGCGGTCTTCGCTCCATTTCACCGAGCGTCCAAGCTTCATCGAAGCGAAGGAGGCGATCATCTCTTCGGGATAGATATCGATTTTGCATCCGAAAGCGCCGCCCACATCGGGAACAATGACGCGCACCTGGTGCTGGGGGTGTCCGATTGCTGCGGCCAGGATATTGCGCAGGATATGCGGATTCTGGGAAGAACACCAGACAGTGAGTGATTTGCTTGCCTTGTTATAATCGGCCACCACACCGCGCGTTTCCATCGGATTAGGCGCGACTCGCTGGTTCACGAGGCGCTGCTTTACCACGATGCCACCGCCAGCCAGTGTTTGCTCGAAGACCTTGTCGATCTCGTCAGTGGGAGGCTTCATGCAGAAAGCAACGTTGGTACCAAACTCTTCGTACAACAGCGGGGCGTCTGACTGCATGGCCTTTTCGGTATCAATCACGGCTGGTAGTGGCTCGTAATCCACATCGATTAGATCGCACGCGTCGTAGGCGACATAACGATCTTCCGCGATAACAACCGCGACAGGGTCGCCGAAGAAGCGTACCTTGTCTTTAGCCAGTGGGCCATGCACTCCCATACCATTCGCAATTTCTCCCAGCGGGATAGCGATAGCGACAGGGCCAACTGAACGCATATCTGCAGCAGTATAGACCGCTTTGACGCCAGGATGCTTGAGGGCGGCTTCTATGTTGATGCTGGTAATGCGTGCGTGGCCGTAGGGGCTGCGCAGTACCGCCATATGCAACATATCGTATAGCTTGATATCGTCAACGTAGGTTGCCTGGCCGGTGATTAAACGAGGGTCCTCACGCCGCTTAATCGGTGTGCCAAGTAAGGCTGCTATGCCCATATCTAAGTTCTTCCTTTCACGTTAGAAGACACCGAAGCGTCAGGATCGCCGGACGCTCACGTTGTCTCAATACTACTCGTCTGCTCCTACCGATTCGGTCGCGACGGTGGGCATCTGCTTTGCAGCATACTGTACAGCACGCACGATATTCTGGTATCCGGTGCAGCGGCAGATATTGCCTTCCAGACCTTTGCGGATTTCAGCGGTTTGAGCACAGATCCCTTCTCGGTAGCCTCGACGGCCTCGTTTATCTCTTCAAGTTTATATTTCTTGATGAGCTTATCGAAAGGGAAACGGCCCTGAACATAGAGTTCGATTAACTGGGGAATAAAGATGTCGGGAATGCTGTCTCCCTCAACGATCCCGCGGAGAGTACGTCCGAAGAGAATGTTGTTCATATCGATGTTAACCTCGGTGCCCAGAGGAGCTGCACCGATCAGCCCACATACCCCTGTGAAACGGAGGCAATCCACAGCCTGGCGCAAGATCTGAGGACGGCCCGTGGTTTCCAGGGTATAATCGGCACCCTTGCCTTTTGTCATCTTCTGAATCTGCTCTAACGTGTTGCCTTATTGATCACATCCATCGTCCCCTGACCTTGCACCTGATCAAGCAGGGCTGCACTATGGAATGGATGCGTGGTTCCAGGCGAGCGACCGTACGGGGCGTGAAGGCATAGGAGACCAGCGTGCGCAGGCGGGTATGTCGTGGCGGATCAAGACCGATCATACTCGAATGAAGGGGATCATCGGTGCCCGGCATGGTTGGCAACATGCGATCTCGATCACTGGAAAAGATGACGTGATCGGTCAAAACCCTCTGTTGCTCTCTCCACCCTGATTGGAACCAGTTCGCCTTTCTCGACGCGCTCTCGGAGGACGAACTTCTGGATCTTGCCGGTCGCCGTCGTCGGGAACTGGTCCACGAAGCACCAGAGCTTCGGTGTCTTGTAGGCCGCCAGATGCGCCCGGCAGTAGTCGTGCAGTTCCGCCGATGATGGTGGTTTCTCAGGCGATACGGGTTGAATAACGGCAGCTACCTGCTCGCCCCATTTTTCATCCGGCACGCCGATGATCACGGCGTTGGCAACTCTAGGATGCCCAGAAAGGAGAGCCTCAACCTCGCGAGGGTAGATATTCTCACCACCGCGGATGATCATGTCCTTCAACCGGCCCGTGATACGTAGGTAACCGCGTTCATCCATCGTGCCAAGGTCACCAGTATGGAGCCACCCTTCGGGCTCGAGCGTCGCTGCCGTGGCCTCTGGCATGTCAAAGTAGCCCAGCATCGTCTGGTAGCCACGGGTACAGATCTCGCCCTGCTCACCGATCGGAAGCACCTGATTCGTGTCAATGTCAACAATCTTGACCTCACCCTGCGCCATCGGCTGACCAATCGTCTCGGACTGGTCCTCCGGGGTATCGTCGTGATGCGTGTGGGTAATGATGCCATGCAGTTCCGTCTGTCCGAAAACGATCGAAAATTGGCAGTCAAGTTCCTTCTGAACGCGACGGACCAGAGCGGCAGGGACTATTGAGGCACCTGATATGACGGTACGCAACGTCGAAAGGGTACGACGCGCCCGGTCGGGGTGGTCGAGCAACATGGTCAACATGGTCGGCACGGCGAGCATGAATGTGCCCTGTTCGCTCTCGATCAGCTCAAGAACGAGCGCGGCATCAAATCCTGGAACCAGGACATGCTTTCCATGCTGGGCCAATGTGCCGACCGCAGCGAGTCCGCAGCCGCCGATATGAAACATCGGCATCGCGTTCACCCACACTCCTCCACGTTCCAATCCCGTTCCCTCGGCCATGAAACGGGATGCATTCACGATGCCCCTGTGGTGAAGAATGGCACCTTTGGGCAATCCTGTGGTTCCGGACGTGTACTGGATCTGCACCGGATCGTCTGGCCTCACGTCGGGGAGCTGTACCGATGGGTTTCCCGACGCGACGAATTCCTGCCAGCCCGCCAGACCAACCACCTCCCGCAGGTCGGGGAGATCTGCTCGGGCCTGTGCGAGGATTGCAGTCATGTTAGTGCCTCGGTATTCCTCAAGGTAAAAGAGCCCCAGGGCGCGTGATTGCCGCAACACATACGTGAGTTCGTGTACCTTGAAAGCTGGATTGACCGTGACAAGAACCATACCAGCGAGGCTCGCGCCCAGTTGAAGCAGTTCCCATTCAGGAATGTTGGGTGCCCAGATAGCGATTCGCTCGCCCGGTTGGAACCTCGTGAGCAGGGCGGAAGCGACACGCTCGGCTTCAAGAAGCAACTGGGCGTAGGTCCATCTTCGACGAGATGAAGCGTCGGGGCACCCCTCGACGAGTGCAATGCGATCGGGGACCTCCAGAGCGGCCTGACGCAGCAATTGCCCGAGCGTTACATCAAGCAGTGGCTCACTCCTGTCGGCTGGCCAATAGGATTCCGTCACCTGTGCGGAGTGGCTCAAATTTCCATAATTCATGGCGTTTATCCTCCTGTGACCCTTCATTGGTTCACGGCTTGTCTCAACGTCTGTTGATTCCGCAAATTCCCTGCACTGATGCCACGAAGCATCGGTGCCGCTAGAGAACCCGCAACCGCACTACTCGATGATGTTGTCGCCGCCTCGTCCCATCCATTCGTTCGTGATCTCACGCCTCAAGATCTTGCCTGTTGCATTTGTTGGAAGCGGTGCCCGGCGAATCCACCAGCGCGTTGGGACCTCGAAACGAGCCAGGCTTTGTGCGGCATGAGAGCGTAGCCCTGCTATGTCGGGGTCTGTGCCAGGGCGAAGGAGAAGTGCGGCACCAACCTCCTCTCCCAGGTCGGGATGGGGAAGGGCCACCACGGCGGCCTCGATGACATCCGGGTGGCTGAGAAGAGCTTGCTCGACATGCACACTTGCGATATTCTCTCCACCACGAATGATGATATCCTTCGAGCGACCAACGACGTAGAGGTAGCCCTCCGCATCCAGGCGGCCAAGGTCGCCCGTGGAGATCCAGCCTTCTGCATCGATGGCCGTAGACGTTTCGCCCCAATACCCGCTCATCGCAGTAGGCGTCCGTGCAAGAATCTCCCCGATACCATCTACATCCGCGTTCTTGATCTGCACTTCGACGACCGGCAATGGCCGCCCAACGCATCCCGGTCGTTGCGCTATTTCCGAGCCAGAGCCAGCGGCGAGGACGCCGCCCGCTTCCGTCAGGCCATACAACGTCCCTCCGCCACCATGAACGCCTGGGAAGGCGGCCCGCACCTTGTCTCGGAGTTCGCGCGAAACACTCGCACCTCCCATCGGCACAGAGACGAGACTCGACGTGTCATAGCGATTGAAGTCTTCGTGATCGATGACACGCGATACCATCGTTGGAATGCTCCCCCACACTCGCACTTTCTCTTGTTCGATCAAGCGGAGCACTTCGGCGGCCTCGAACCGACCCTCGAAAAACACGAGCGTACCGCCGGAGAGGAGGGTGCTGCACGTCACTTGGAGGCCAGCGAGATGAAAGAGGGGGACAGACAGGAGGCTGACCGTCCCAGGGTGCGAGTTAGGTAACTCGCTCGGCAGGCGCCCAGTCAGCACGAGGAGATTCTGTAGATTGGCAACCACCGAACGGTGCGAGAGGAGCACGCCCCTGGCAGCACCCGTTGTCCCCGAACTGAAGATGATGAGTGAGGGATCATCCTCATTGATGGGAGCATGTTCAAACTCCGGGCACTTACTGTTATCGTCAACCAGTGCGCGAAGGTTAGCAAAAGAGAGGAGCGGTATGTCGTCTGATAGTCCTCCTGGTCGCGGCGTGTCGGTCAGTACCAGCTTCGGATGGATCATCTCGATCACCTCACGAAGCTCTTTCTCGCTCCACCAGACATTGCCTAGAACAGCGACGCCCCCGAGCCATTGGATCGCCCAGAACGCGACGACCCACTCGACTTGATTCACGCCGAATAGCAGTACCCGATCTTGCGCCCGAATCCCGGCTTGTTGCAGCCGCTGTGCAACGCGCATTACTGCTCGCTCGTGGGCCTCGAACGTGATGCGGCGATGACCCTGCACAAAGTGCGTTCTGCCGTGCCACCGCCGTGCATCGAGCAGCAGCGCAGGCACCGATGGTGGTCGCTCCGCGTAGACAAGGCACGAGTGGCCGGACACCTCGGTGCGAACCACGTTGCGCGACCATCGAACTGCTCCCACAGGCGGGGAAATATGAGGGACGCTGGGGTTGATATCAGTCATTCTCAGTTACACCTCCAATGTACCTGCTTGTCTCGCTTCTCCAGCCAATCGCCCCCCGAGATCAGCGGACAAAGCGCGGTCGACGTTTTTCAAGGAAAGCCGCCACTCCCTCGGCATAGTCGGGACGGGCCATCAACTCACCAATAAGAACCTTGCTCTGCTCGATTGCCTCCCTCACGTTGGTGTGCAAAAGATCACCGTAGAGCTGCCGCCTGGCCGTGCTGACGGAATCTGGTGAGAGTTCGGCGAGCATGTGGGCATACTTCTCGACACGTTGCTCAAATTCCGGCTGCGGGAAGATATCGTTGAAGAAACCCATTGCCTTCAATTCCTCGGCTAGCAGGACGCGCCCGCTCAGCAGGATGTCGGCCGCGTGGCTCAGGCCGACGATGCGCGGCAGAATCCAGGACAGGCCGTATTCAGCCGGCAGCCCCAGCCTGGGCGCGGCCGTCGTGATCTTTGCTCCTTCCACCGCGAAGCGGATGTCGCAGAAAGCGACGAGTGCGACGGCGATGCCTGCACAGGCCCCGTTCACCGCCGCGATGATCGGGGGTCGCATGCCAAACTGCCATGCCATGTCGGCATCGAATTCTGGCCGCACCCCATAGCCGGGTTGTTCCGCGTCAGCAGGCAGTGCGGGGTCATACCCGTCAGCGTGAACATACTTCGCGAGGGCCTGACTGTCAGCTCCGGTGCAGAAGCTGCTCCCCGAACCCGTCAGCACGATCACACGAACGTGTGCATCACTATCTAACTGCTTCATAATCCAGCGATATTCAGCGTGCATCCGGCCCGTCCATGAGTTGCGCCGTTCGGGTCTGTGGAGCCACACAGTCGCAACCCCCGCCGGATCGATCGAGTAGCGGGTGACCTTCAGTTCCATACTCAACTCCATTCCTGCTTTGATCCTTGCCAGAGATGTGCCTTGTCGTGTAAGATAGTATACATGAAATGTAAGTAAGTTTCAAATCTTGTCGAATATTGGAGGTTTCTATTATGTCGGAGGTTTCTTCTATGACGCAGGCAGCAGTACTTGAGCATCCGCACCAGCCGCTTCGGCTGGTGGACGTACAACTCGATGGACCATACCTCGGAGAGGTCATGGTCGAAATGGGCGCAACAGGAGTGTGTCACTCAGACATCTCCGTCTACAACGCGACCCTTCCCAATCCTTTCCCCGTCGTTCTGGGCCACGAGGGTGCGGGTACGGTGGTCGAAGCCGGGGAGGGTGTCACCAATGTTCACCCTGGTGATCGGGTCGTGTTGGCCTGGCTGGCCCAGTGCGGTGAGTGCTTCTACTGCCTGCGCGGACAACCCTCGCTGTGCGAGGTCGCGGGCGGCGCGATGACGAGAGGGACGCTGCTCGATGGCACGACTCGCTTCCGCTGGCTGCAGGGGCCGATCTATCACATGGCCGGTCTCGGTACGTTCTCGCGTCGCTGCGTCGTACCAGCCAACGCTGTCGTGAAGGTAGCAGACCGGATTGACATTGCCGTGGCGGCTCTTATCGGCTGCGGGGTGCTCACCGGGTTTGGCGCCGCTGTGAACACTGCCCAGATCCATGTCGGAGATACCGTAGCGGTTCTGGGATGTGGCGGGGTTGGACTCAACGTCATCCAGGGAGCGCGGATCAGCGGCGCGGCCCAGATCATCGCCGTTGATATACACCCCGAGCGGCTTCGCCTCGCCGAGCAATTGGGGGCAACGCATACGATTCCAGGCGGAGACGAGATCGTTGCACATGTTCGGGAGTTGACTGCGAGACGCGGAGTCGATATCGCCTTCGAGGTCGTTGGACGCCAGGAGACCATCAGCGATGCCATCCGCATGACACGGCGCGGCGGTCAGACGATCCTGGTTGGTGCTGCTGGCGATGGAGTTAGCGTTTCCGTCCCTGCCTTTACCGGTCTCGTGTTGACGGAGAAGGTGATCCGCGGTTCTCTCTACGGCTCGTCGCACATCCGACGCGACGTAGATCGAATCGTTCGGCTCTATGAATCAGGACAGCTCAAGCTCGATGAGCTGGTCTCAGCCAGGTTTGCGTTTGAAGAGGTCAACGACGCCGTCGCCTACTGCGCCTCGGAGCGCGGCGCGAGAGCTGTGGTGGTTTTCTAACACAGTCACCTGGACAGAACGTCTTCTGCCGGTGCATAATGGTAAGAACATACATCTCAGAAAGGCGTTCGATGCATAGAGACAGAGGGTCCTCCTCACCACTGCAGGTCAGCCCCGGCAGCGCCCGTTCGATCCTGCTCACAATCCTTGGCGAGTTCGTGTACCCCGGAGAGGAGCCAGTCTGGACATCCACGTTGCTCCACGTCCTCACCGGGGTGGGAGTCGAGGAGAAGACTGCCCGCCAGGCCATCGCTCGCGGCGCGGCTGCTGGCTGGATTGCGCCTGGAAAGAGCGGACGAGAAGTGTGTTGGCACCTGACACCGGCGGGGAGGCAACTGATTAGAGAAGGCGCGGAGAGGGTGGAATCATTAAGTGCTGACTCCACCGCCTGGGACGGTAACTGGTTGATTCTGATCATCACAGTCCCCGAGAGTAGCCGTGTCGTCCGCAGGAGGCTCTATAGCAGCTTGAACTGGGCCGGTTTCGGAAACCCAACACCCGGCATATGGGTCAGCCCTCATCCAGAGCGCGAGGGGGAGGCCAGGCGCATTATCGACGACCTGAAGCTGTCCGCCTCCACCTTTTCCTTTGTAGGATCGTGCGCCAGCATCGGGCTAAGCGACCATGACCTGGTCGAACGCGCCTGGAACCTGGGCGCTGTCGAGGCGTATTACGGAGAAATACTCGACAGGTTCAAGGGACTCCAGCCTCAAGAGGGTGACTCCATCCTCTTTACGCACGTCCAGTTGGTGAATCAATGGCAACGTTTCCCGTTTATCGATCCGCAGCTGCCGAACGCGTTACTTCCGCCAGATTGGATCGGACGGCGAGCAGCCGTGCTGTTTCAAGAGCAGCGCGCCACCTGGCTTGATGCCGCGCACAAACGCTGGCACGAGCTAACGGGCGCCGCGACGACTGCTGACCGAGCCGGGCGATAAATGCGGCCTGTCGTGCTGGTATCGCAGCGCCGACGGTGACACCTGTCACAGTTCATCAATGAGACGACAGGGAACAAGTGCGCTAGTGTTCGAAGTGTTCTTCCCGTTCGTGGAACGTGTCGCGTGTGCCACGTCGACTTCGCTCCCGAAGGAAGTTAAAATCTTCGGGGTCGAACTTGATGTTGGTACTGAGCGAATGGCCGACGTAACCACGCCAGAACTGCTGCGAGTAGCCGAGACTGTCGAGCGCCATCTGGTGGACAGCTTTCCCCATCACCAGGGCGTCCCTGGGGTGTTTCGCAATCCTTTGCGCCCATGATTCGACGGTAGCTTCGAGTTCATCCTCGGGAACGGAACGGTTGACGAGCCCGAGTTGGACTGCTGTCTGGCCATCGAATTCCTCGGCAAGAAGCAGCAACTCGCGGGCCTTTTTCGGTCCGTACATAAGGATTTGCGCGTTCAGTTGCCAGGTATTGCCAGCTAGGCCCAGTCTCTGCTCGGCATGGCTAAACTTCGCCGAGTCCGCAGCTATGGCCAGATCTACCAGCTCGACCAGGTACATCCCCGCACCGACACAATAGCCTTGCACCTGGGCAATAACTGGCTTGAGCGAGTACTGGAAGGCCATATAGTTCATGGCCAGTTTTCGATCGCGCTGTAGCCGAACGCGTTGGCTCGGACGCTTTGGTTTCTCCTCGGATGACCCCTTCGCGAGGCCATATGCCCGTACAGCATCATTGTAATCGTGGCCCGAGCAGAAGGACGGCCCCCGGCCCTTTAGAATGATCACCTTGATGGCGTCATCATCTTCGGCCTCGTGGAGCATCTGAACCAGCTGATCCAGGCCAGCGAAGCTCAGCGCGTTGTGTTTATCTGGTCGGTTAAGGATGAGTCTCGCGACCGGTCCTTCCTTTTCAATAATCACTTCATTGGTCACGTTGCACCTCCATGAGTTGTGTTCACTGGTGCCGCCCGCTTCAGCGAATCGGCGAAAATATTCTACATTACTTGACATTAACTTCTATTTAGTGTAGCATATTATTACCATAGTGTAGCATAGTATTCATTCCTTGACAATTGCCTGGTAATAACTTGAGGAAACCAGATGGAGGACTCTATGACTGAGTTGCATGACACGAGTGGAGTGGGGACGCGCAACTGCGCATGGGTGGATGACTACGATCTTTTCTCACCGGAGTTCTGTACCGACCCATTCTCGCGCTGGGATGCTATGCGCCAGGGATGCCCTATCGCACACAGCGACCTCTGGGGGGGATCGTGGATGCCGGTCCACTACAACGACATCCGCATGATTGCGCGAGACTCGCAACGGTTTTCATCGCGCGCGGTTGAGGTTGCCGGCCCGATTCCCGCGCAAGGGGGTGGTCTTTTCGCGCCGCCACTCACGACGGATCCCCCTGCGCACTTTAGCCACCGAAGCTTGTTGCAGCCTTTTTTTTCCCCCCAAAAGCTTGCCGAACTGGAGCCGTTCATCCGTGCGGAGGCCCGATCCCTCGTCAACAGGCTCGCCGAACTTGGCGAGGGCGACGCGGTGGAAGACTTTGCTGAGCACCTGACGATCGCGGTCCTGGCGAAAATACTCGATGTGCCGAGGGACAATGAGCAGCGCTTCACGGATTGGGTAGTCAGGCTGGTGCGGGTCGGCCCCCGTGATCAGGCGGTGCGCACTGCCGCCGTCCGCGAGATCCTCGACTATTGCGACGCCCTCCTCACAGAGCGCCGAGCATCGCCCGGAGACGACCTCGTCAGTTATCTGGCTACAGCTCACATCGACGGCCAGCCGCTGAGTAGGAAGCATCAACTGGGAAGCTGTTTTCTGATTCTGCTCGCTGGCGCGGACACGACGTGGAGCGCAATCGGAGCCAGTCTCTGGCACCTTGCCACACATCCGCAGGATCGAGCGCGGCTGCTTGCCGAACCGGAACTGCTCAGTAGGGCGGTAGAGGAGTTATTGCGGGCGTATGCACCGGTGACCGTCGCCCGCATCGCCAGAGAGGGGGTGGAACTTCACGGTCGTTCCATCGAGGCCGGTGAACGCATCATGCTGCCTCTCTCCGCGGCGAATCGAGATCCGAAGCAGTTCGTGGAGCCCGACGTCGTGAAGATCGACCGCACACCGAACCTCCATCTGACGTTCGGCTCAGGTAGGCATCGTTGCCTCGGAGCGGGCCTTGCCACGCTTGAGCTGCAAGTTGGACTTGAAGAATGGTTGCGCGTGATACCCGACTTCTCCCTGGTCGATCCGGAGAACATTCGCTGGAGCGGGGGTCAGGTTCGCGGTCCAGAGCGAGTTGCGTTTCAGGTGAGCAAATGAGTAACAGAGAGTTCCAGTCTACAGGTGGAAAATCTGCCGAAGACGGCGGGACAGCTCCCGCTCCTCTCCACGGTATAAGAGTGATTGAGCTTGCCCACTGGATGGCTGGCCCCGCGGCTGGTGGCGTACTCGCCGACTGGGGAGCAGAGGTCATCAAAATCGAGCCCCCAGGTGGCGACCCGATGCGCAAGCTGTTCAGCACGTTCGGGCTCAACCCGGATGCGCCCAACGGTGCCTTCCTGGCGGCGAATCGCGGGAAGCGCTCGATCGAGATCGAGGTGAAAACCGAGGCTGGTCGGGAAGTCCTCGACCGCCTGCTCCAGCGGGCGGATGTGCTCTTGACCAATCTACGGCCCAGTGCCCTGGAGCGACTCACCCTCACGCCTGCGGCGGTGATGGCCCGGCACTCTCGACTCATCTACTGCTCCGTGACGGCTTACGGCTGGGGAGGACCAGACCAGGAGCGCGCCGGGTACGACCTGGCGGCATTCTTCGGGCGGGCTGGCATTTCGCACCAGGTGACAACACAGGGCACGGCCCCGGCGGCATTGATGCAGGGACTGGGTGACACGTTCACGGCATTAGCTGCCGTCTCTGGCATCCTCGCCGCCCTGGTCGAGCGCCAGAGCACGGATACGGGCCGGTTCGTCGAGGCATCACTCCTGCGCACGGGCATGTGGGCACTGAGCGGTGAACTCGGCGTCCAGGCGTTGGGAGGACATCCACGTCCCCCTGCCCCACGTGACATGTGCCCGACGCCGCTGTTCAACTCCTACCGCACGGGTGATGACCGTTGGTTCTTCCTGGTCGGCGTCGAGGCGTCGCGACACCTTCCGAAGGTCTTGCGGGCCATCGGGCGCACCGACCTCCTCACCGATGAGCGGTTTCAAAGCGGTCGCCAGATCTCGAAGAACCGTCGGGAGTTCATCGCACTGCTCGACGAGGCATTTGCGTCGAAACCACTGGTGGAGTGGATCGAAATATTCAACGAGCATGACGTGTGGTGGGCACTGGTACAGTCCCCTGCGGACGTCATTGATGACCCGCAAGCGCGAGCCAGCGGGGCATGGGTCACAGTCGACCAGGGTGTTGTGGGAGGGGGAGCCGAATCGGTCGATGCTCCCATTCGTTACGATGGCCAGTCACGAGCCCACGTTCAGGGCGCACCGAAGATAGGCGAGCAGACGCGTGAGGTGCTGCGCGAACTGGGCTACAGCGATGACACCATTGAGGAAATCGTGGCGAGTACCATCGCTCAACGCGGGCAGAGATCCCGATAACCGGGCGCGATGCTCACCACCCTGCCAGGCGTGTGCGCTCTTTTGAGAAACGGGCGTACGCGATCTGACCAACAACATGGAGGAGAACATGCACGAAGCAGTTATGACCATCGGGGGTGAGCCGATGCGGGCGACACGCACGTTTGGAGTCATCAATCCAGCTACGGGTAACGTGTTCACTGAGGCCCCCGAGTGCTCGAAGTCCGAACTGGACGAGGCGATGGGTGCGGCAGCGAGGGCGTTTCGCACCTGGCGGTTGGACGAAGAAGCCCGACGCGAGGGGCTGCACAGAGCAGCGAAGGCGGTGATGGCCGCCCAAGGCGAGCTTGCGGCTCTCCTGACCGCCGAGCAGGGCAAGCCACTCACCGCTGCGGCTTACGAGGTGGAGCAGGCCGCACTGTGGCTGAGAGTCTCCGCGGAGCTAGAGCTGCCCCGCGAGGTGGTCCAGGACGACGCGACCGCGTATGCTGAGGTCGTGCGGCGACCTCTCGGCGTGGTCGCAGCCATCACGCCCTGGAACTTCCCTCTGCTCCTGGCGGCCTGGAAGATCGGTCCTGCCCTGGTCGCGGGGAATACGGTGGTGTTGAAGCCCTCTCCATTCACGCCGCTGACGACACTGAAGCTGGGAGAGCTTCTCGCGTCTCAGCTGCCGCCGGGTGTGGTGAATGTCGTCAGCGGCGGCGACGAACTGGGGGCGTGGATGACCAGCCACCCTACCGTCCGCAAGATCAGTTTCACAGGGTCGGTGGCGACTGGTAGGGCCATCGCAGCCGCTGCGGCCCCCGACCTCAAGCGGATCACCCTGGAGCTGGGAGGCAATGACGCGGCGATTGTCCTCGACGACGCCGACCCCGCGGTCATTGCCAGGGATATGTTCTGGGGGGCGTTCATCAACTGCGGCCAGATCTGCGCGGGCATCAAGCGCGTATACGTACCAGAAGCGCTGCACGATGACCTGGTCGAAGCCCTCGCCGAGCGTGCCCGGAAGGTACGGGTCGGGGAGGGAACGCGGAACGGCGTCCAGATCGGACCAATCAACAACCGTCCTCAGTACGAGCGCATCAAGGAGCTCGTCAACGACGCGCTTGCGGCTGGTGGCAGGGCAGTGGCTGGCGGCAAGCCGATGGTCGGCGACGGTTACTTCTTCGAGCCGACCATCCTCACCGGCGTGAGCGACGGCATGCGGATCGTCGACGAGGAGCAGTTCGGCCCAGTGCTTCCAATCATCCCATACCGCTCACTCGATGACGCCATCGAGCGAGCCAATGCCACCCAATACGGTCTATGCGGCTCGGTGTGGGGTTCCAACCTCAACCGGGCAACCAAGGTGAGCAGTCGGCTGGAGTGCGGTACCGCCTACATCAATGCTCACCTCGCTATCGCTCCTCACCTGCCGTTCGGCGGCACGAAGTGGAGCGGCATCGGAGTGGAGAACGGCCATTGGGGACTGGACGAGTTTACCAATCTCCAGGTTCTGTACCGATCGCGGGCTTAACAGGGACCGGTGTCGCTGGTTACTCTCAAGAGTAGCTTAGTCCGTGCCACTTTGTTTAGGTACCATTGTACATGGGGATCTTTCATGGCTCGGCCATTGCGATGATCGGGATTCGGGACTGGCAGTTCAAGGCACCAATTTTTGTGAGTGATACGCTGCACTTCGTCATGGAGCTCGTATCAAAGCGCCTGACCAACTCAGGCGATCGTGGCATCATCGATCGCAAGTTCTCGTTGCTCAATCAGAAGGGAGAGCGAACTCTCCCAGGCATTTTCAGGAGCGGAGGAGTCTGCATCCTCTGCTCCTGACTCCGTAAAAAAACAGGCACGCAGCTAAGTCACCCCCTGTCTCTTTCCCCAGCCCATCTCCGTGTTAGTAGTAGCATTAACACAACCAGACATAACAAGGGACATGGCATGTTCTTATTCATTCATCTGCCCACACTCGCCAGAACCATTCTAATCGCGGCAATCACTATCTTGACGCTGCTCGGGATTATGATACGTCCATTCAAGTTGAACGAGGCCCTATGTGCACTTGGAGGGGCTGCACTCCTGCTCGTTCTGGGCCTGATCAGTCCAGCCAACGCGATCTCTACACTCCTGGGCGACTGGAATACGTTCTTCTTCTTCCTGGGCCTGATGAGCATCTCGGCGCTGGCAGAAATGGCGGGCTTCTTCGACTGGCTGGCGACGCAGGCGGCGCGACTGGCCGGGAATAGCTCTCGCCGCCTCTTTCTCAATATCTTCCTACTCGGCAGCCTGATCTCGATGTTTCTCTCCAATGACGCGACCGCGCTGATACTCACCCCCATCGTCTA
>Ga0137371_10000289_pt1 | contig 35370 bp, 42 predicted proteins | sample SagtaG_7_FD_104919 | JGI IMG/M metagenome (GOLD analysis project Ga0137371, IMG submission 104919) | Vadose zone soil microbial communities from Sagehorn Ranch, Mendocino, California, USA - Sage1_R_40_16 metaG | ecosystem: Environmental > Terrestrial > Soil > Vadose zone | place: USA...
CGGAAGAGGCGTTCAAAGAGGCAAATCGTGAACTCTCTCGCCTGGAAAAGTTACCAACGGTTTCGCCCGAATACAGCATCATTCGTACCTACCTGGAACTTTTAACGAGCTTGCCCTGGAGCAAGAGCACGGGTGAGAAGATAGATGTACCGCGAGCGCGTCAAGTTCTTGACAAGGACCATTACGACCTGGAAAAGATCAAGGATCGTATCCTGGAATACCTGGCAGTGCGCCGCTTGAAGGAAGAGCGCATGGCCGAACAGGCGCAACGCAGCAAGGAGATGGCCAGTACCGAGAATGGCATCGAAACGGAGAATATTCGATCCACGCAGCCCCTGGTATCCCAAGAAGCTATTCGGCAGATCAACCGGGAGCCAATCCTCTGTTTTGTAGGACCTCCGGGAGTTGGTAAAACCTCGCTGGGGCAATCGATTGCACGTGCGCTTGGGCGTAAATTTGCGCGTATGTCGCTCGGCGGCATTCGTGACGAGGCTGAGATTCGCGGCCATCGCCGCACTTACATTGGCGCAATGCCAGGGCGCATCATCCAAACTCTGCGCCGTGTCGAAACCAACGATCCTGTGATTATGCTGGATGAGGTGGACAAGGTCGGAGCTGACTGGCGTGGTGATCCCTCGTCGGCGCTGCTCGAGGTTTTGGACCCAGAACAAAACTATAACTTCCGGGATAACTACCTGGACCTTGCCTTTGACCTTTCCAAAGTGATGTTTATCGCCACAGCAAATGCTTTGGAGCCAATACCTCCTGCATTGCGCGACCGTATGGAGGTTCTGGAACTCTCTGGATATACGGAAGATCAGAAGTTGCATATCGCACGCAATTTCCTGTTGCCCAAGCAGCTTGAAGCGAATGGACTAAAACCGGATGAGCTAACCCTGGACAATGAGACACTACGCCGTATTGCGCGCGATTACACACGCGAGGCAGGCGTGCGTAATCTCGAGCGTGAGATCGGGTCTCTGTGCCGCAAAGTAGCAAAGCAGGTTGCAGAAGGCAAAGCCACACCGATCTATGTGACTGCGGACCAGGTTTCCGAGTACCTTGGTCGCCAACGCTTCTTCCAGGAGGCTGCCGAGCGTATCGACCGTCCTGGTATTGCCACCGGACTGACATGGACGCCCGTAGGCGGTGAAATCATTTTCATCGAAGCCGCTTCGATGCAAGCTAAAGAGAGTCAGTTGATACTGACCGGGCAGTTGGGCGATGTGATGAAAGAATCGGCGATGGCAGCGCTCAGCTATGTGCGTTCACATGCCGAGGCACTGGGTCTTCCTACGAATGTCTTTGAGAATCAGAATGTCCACATACATGTACCTGCGGGAGCAATCCCCAAAGATGGGCCTTCGGCGGGCGTGACGATGCTGACAGTACTGGTCTCACTGGCGAGTGGCCGCAAGGTGCGTTCCGATGTCGCCATGACTGGTGAAATTACCCTGCGCGGCAAAGTGATGCCAATCGGCGGTGTCAAGGAGAAGGTACTGGCAGCATATCGCTCAGGTATTCGCACGGTTATTCTACCCAAGAAGAATGAGATGGACCTGATGGAAGACCTGCCTAAAGAACTGCGCGACCAGATGAAGTTCGTGTTCGTTACCGATATCCGGCAGGTACTTGACGAGGCACTCGAACCAGCCGGGAGAAAAGCTCCGAGAATCCTCGAAGCCGAAAATGGTCATGAACGACCAAAGAGGCGCAGAGGTGAGAAGGCCGCCGCCAGGGCGCAGTAAGTTAAGCGAAGTGAGGAGAAGCGGCAGGGTGTGCCTGCCGCTTCTCTTCTTGTCTTGCAACCTCCCCGGGAAATTATTTGGATCGACCCTTATGTAAATCGATCTATACCCCACGCTTTCTCATGCTGTTGGTGAGTGCAAAAAGCCAACGCCACAGTAGAAGAAGCGCCATGTTGAAAAGTAGAACCACAATGGCAAAACTAATTGGTGGGGTGCGGTGATCTACAAAAATCCCTCGCAGAAGCATCGTTACTGGCCAGGATAGCAGCCATGCCAGCGCTGTACGGATAGCCATCGCGCGAGGTTGCGCCACGATTTCACGGCGGAACACACCCACAAAAGGGGAAACGAGAAACCAGCCTATAGCAAAAGGTAAGGCTGTGATGATTATCTGGGGAATCGCGGCAAATCCCGATGCCTCGCCATGAGTGTTGCGCCCCACGGCAGCAAAGATGAGAAAGCATATCACGTCACCGATAATCAGCACAATAACCACTTGATTAAACGGTATTTCTTTTCGGACACTGGCCTTTTTTGTGGTAGCTGATTTGTTGGTCTCCTCTGTGGTAGACACAATGATAACTCCTTTGATATTAATAAACTGATGTCGGGAGGCTGACTGCGAACGTAGGGTGCAACCCCCTACACGTTTTGTTTTTCCTGTTGCTCGCGTACTAATTCTTCGACGGCGGCAAGTTCAATACGCACACCGCGAATTCGCAACATGACTACCGCCAGGTACACGAACAAGCCAACCCACACGACTGCATAGGCTGCGACAAGATAGCCAAATCCTTGCATGTATGTATCCTCTTTCCCTTATTCGATACTGGCACGTAGCCGCTGCGCCAGCGTTTGCATCCTCTGCAATTGATACAGTTGGATCATCAGAAAACTGTAGAGCAGGGTAAATGTAGTCAGTGAAACCATCAGTGTGAGAACAACCGAGGGAGGAAGCGCGCCCTGTACGCCTACCTCGGCAGACGGATGTAGTGTGCGCCACCAGTTAACCGACTCATAAATGATCGGGACATCGATGATGCCTATAATTGCCAGGACTGCACCAGCACGGGCACTGGCATGAGTTCGACCCATGTAGCTGCGCAGCATCAAATAGCCAATGTAGATAAACCATAGTATAAGGGTTGTGGTCAGGCGAGCATCCCAGGTCCACCACGTCCCCCAGGTGGTCTTGCCCCATATGGAGCCTGTAATCAGTGCAAGTGTGATAAAGAAAGCCCCTAACTCCGCAGAGGCACGCGCTGCCCAATCCCACCGTTCATCCTTCTTCACAAGATAGCCGATACCGGCCACGGTTACTACCGCAAAACCCAGCATACCAAGCCACGCCATGGGCACATGGAAATAGAAGATACGTTGTGGTTGTCCCTGAACGGCGTCGGTTGGCGCGTACAGGAAAATCATCCAGATCGAAATCATCATGCCGATGAGAGAGAGTATACCTAGTTTCAGGGAAACAAGGGGAAAACGAATTTCTCGCTGTTTCGTACCAACATTGGCATTCCCCTGCTCAACAGTTGCTTCTCTTTTTACTAATGCCATCTATCCTACTCCTATGGGGTTCCGAGTGCCTAATCAGGAGACCCTTTCGGGAAGGGGAGACGTCCCCCGATCCTCTCCCCGTGTTCTGCACGAGCTCTCACAGTGATACAAGCGATACAAGTGATACAAATGATACAAATCTCTTTGGAAGTTCACTAGGATCATTCCTCAACAACGTATTCAAATGTAAGCATGGAGGCGCTGAGAAAAATTACGTCAAAGGCCGCTATCAAGCCTAGCCAGGGTGGCTCGTTTGCTGCCGGTACCATTAATGCGCCGGTAGCACGAACCGCGCCAATGACTACCGGCACGATCAGGGGAAAGACTAGAACCGGTAACAATAATTCCCGTGCCTGTGTCGCAGAGGCCATAGCCGAAAACAGTGTACCAATTGTCGCAATACCCAGGGTACCAAGTAAGACAATTGGCAGCAGTGCCCCGGCAAATAAAGGCACATCGAACAGGGCCGCAAAAATTGGCAGCGCTACAATTTCTACCACACCGATAAATAGCACATTCCCCAGTAGTTTCGCAAGATAAATCGCCTTACGGTCAACCGGGCAAAGCAGTAAGCGATCCATTGACCCCTCTTCCCGTTCGGCAGCTATGGTGCGGCCCAGTCCCAACAAGCTGGCGAAGACAAACGATACCCATAGAGCGCCGGGGGCAATAGCAGCTTTATTATCCACACGCAGGTCAAAGGCAAAGTTGAAGATCACCAGTACGAGCAGTGCAAATAGTCCCATGCCTGTCCAGGTGTGCTTGTTTCGCAATTCGCAGCGTATATCCTTCCAGAGAATTGCCAGGACTTGCTCAAGAAAAGTCATCGCAACACCTCCTGGTATGCCTGGCGTATTCCACTCAGTTCTAATCCACCCGTTTCTTGCTGATAAGCCACACGACCACCTCCCAACATACTGATATGGTCACTGAATTTCAATGCCCGTTCAAGGTTATGAGTTGTAAAGAGTATTGTACCATCCAGCTCAGTATGTTCATGCAGTAGCGCTTCGAGTAGCTGGTCCCCTTCATCGTCAAGTCCTGTATTTGGCTCGTCAAGCAGGAGCAGCCGCGGCGAGTGCAATAAGCCTCGCGCCAATGCCAGGCGTTGTTGCTGGCCACGAGAGAGTGCGCCAGTACGTTCTCCCGCATACCTTGACAACCCTACCCGCTGTAGCATTCCGGTGGCACGCTCTCGTGCCTGCTTTACTGCGTACATGCGACCAAAAAAGAGCAGGTTCTCCAATGCCGTCAATTCGTCATAAAGATAGGGTTGGTGAGCCACAAATCCTACAAGATGGCGTACCTGTTGGGCCTCTCGTTCAATATCCCACCCGCCTATGTACACAGTACCCGCACCTGGTTTGATCAGCCCAGCCAGAATGCGCAGCAAGGTTGTCTTTCCAGCGCCATTCGCTCCAAGTAGTGCCATACGCTCGCCTTGATCGAGAAAGAGATCAATGCCACGTAAGACAGGCTTCAGACTAAAGCTCTTCTTGAGCCCCTTAATCTCCAGGTATGGAGCACTCACCTTATACTACTCCTATGACCTCTTGCCGCCGCTTTTAGCTGTTTTCTTGGACATAGTTGCTGTCGCGACTGGATCTGTACTCAGTAAACTACGCAGCCTTGCCTTCGTCTTGGCTCGGTGTTCCTGGTACTCCGCTTTCTTTATTTTACCAGTTTCATATGCAGTATCCAGGTCAAGCAATTCCTTGAGAAGCGCCTCCTGCTGATCTTTTGCAGACAGGCGACTTTGGTCGCCACCGCTACTGCGAGAGATCTGTATTTGTCTGCTCGGCGACTGACGTCTAGAGAGATGATAGACGAACCATGTTACACTCACAATTGCCAGCATCAGTATGAGTGCCAGGATGAGCCATAACATATTTTGATTGAGCGGTGGCGATGGGCTGGCAGCCGTTTGGGATACAGGCAAACCTTCGAGTTGTACATGAATCTGAGCACCGGCAAGCAATTTTTGGGCTTTGAATTGCTGGTAGGTACGCTGGTTGGCATTTACAGGCCCCTGTGAATTCAGCCCACTGGAACCGGCGTGAATATTGAGCGGCACCAACATTGAAAGATCGACAGTAGGATAGACAACAGTATACCTGAAGTCATAGCTTGAGGTTTTATAGGGTACCTGGAACGAAAACGCAAATTGCGACGTTCCTGGTGGCAGCGCGGCATTAGTGGCAAAGCCAGAATCTACCTGGACCACCTGGTACCCATTAAAGCCAGAGCTAAGTGACAATTTTTGCGCATTGTTTGGCAGCGAGAAGCGCAATGCGTTCGGCTTGCCACCATTCACCTGGAGTAATCCCACGTAAGTAGTCAGGCCCAGATTCTCGAAAAAGAAGTTTTCAGAAATGGTGATGAAGCCTTTTTGGGCATCGACCTTATCAATGAGTACATTGACCTGCACAATAGCAATATTCGCTATACTCGTCGTCGCATCGTAGACTATCAGGTTGATTAGCTGAACAGACCTGCTGCTAAGGTCAATCAAATCAGTATAATATTGTGCTCCCTGATATAGAGTATATACAGCATAATTGATAGTCTTATCTGTATCCAGGCCGCTAAAAGAGAACATACCATGAGCATCAGTAGTGACATTTGTGAGGTCATGCGCGTTGTCTCCCTGCGCCATCTGTAAGGTTACACTCTGTCCCACAACTGGCGCCTTGCGTTTCGTGCCATCCAGCAATTGTCCGTAAATGCGTCCCTTACCCGTGACCGTAGCGGCATGCGCCGGAGCAGTAAATGGGAATAGGAAGAATATGAGCGGTGTTAGCAAGGCAAGCATGAGTACTCGAAATCCAAGGAGACATTCTCCTGCCCCTACGCGGGCCATTTTGATCATACAATGCTCACTCTGTCGCATGCTCATCCTTTTCTTTCATCCTATGCAACTGCTCTTCAATCAGCTCATCAATTTCCTGCTCGTGCTCCCGGCGAGACTTCATTGCCAGGGCTGCTCGACGCATGTAGCGCGTATGCAATGAGCGATAATCAGTCTCAGCCAGGTTGCCAAGCTGATAATCTAGCTCAACTTCATGCAGAGCAGCCCGTGCAGTCCGCTCACGCTCAGCTTGAGCCAGGGAGGACGACGATGGGGTCAGAGGCATGGCCTGTGCTATCTTGATGGGGATACGACGATAAATTGGGTAGAGAACGAAGGCCAGTGCCAACGTACCCAGTAATATTGCGAAAAGGATTGGTAATAACTGCATCAGTTAGCCTCCCATTCAATGTTGGGGAGATGGGTGGCAAAAATGGGATCTTCAGCAGCAAGTTCTTGTTCAAGTTGCTGCTGGTAGTATTCCATGTCCTTCTCATGCCTCACATCAGTCCCGGTGGCACCATCTCCAGGCGAGACACAATCTGATTGAGTATGCCAACCGCGCAGGACAAAGAAGAGTAGCAGCGTGCCACCAAGTAGTAGTGCAATCGGTACGAGCCATGCAAGCAGCGTTAAGCCTTGCCATGGAGGAGACCACAGGATACGATCACCATAACGAGACACAAAATACTGGATCACCTCCGGCTCAGATTTGCCTGATTGCAGTTGCTGGCGAATAATCCCGCGCATTTGTTGTGATAGTGTAGCCGGAGAATCAGCCACCGATTCTCCCTGGCAGACCAGGCACTTCAACTGCGAGGCCACATCATGCACCCGTTGATCCAGCGTTTGCTGAGGAGGTTTGACTAGAAACACATAAAACCAGATGGAGCCTACTATTGCTGCTACAGCCAGGGCTAATAGGAACGAGCGCCGCTTTCTCATGTTGCATCCTCCTCTCCATGCACTACCCCCGCCCCTTGCACCACCCGTACCTCTACGGGTTCAGATTCGGCTTTGGGTATGGCATCTATTACATCAACGCGCCGTTTCCTTCTTGCAGGCCACCAGCAGATGATCCCGCCAAGCAGCATCACAAGGCCACCCAACCAGACCAGGGGTACGAGCGGGTTAATGAAGACGCGAATGGTTGCCTGTGATGGGCCTTGCCAGTTGGCGAGGAACACGTACAGGTCGGTCAGACCATAGGTTGTGATGGAGATCAGACTCGCAGGCTGATCAGCAAAGCTCCGGTAGAGTTGGCGGCCAGGATAAATATACTGCTGTAGCTCCCCACCGCGCCAAACTTGCAATTGCGCAGTCACTATCTCTACATCGGGATATTGGGTATCGATGTTGCCGAAATACACCAGTTTATGATCCGTAATATTGATCTCTTGCCCTGGTTTGAGTACAGCATCTTGCTGAACCTGGAAGAAATGTGAGCCAATGACTCCAACTGCTAGCATCACCAGTCCCAGGTGTACAATGTAGCCACCATAACGCTGCCTATAGCGCTCGAAGAGCATATACAGCGCGATTGGGTAAGGCTCTCCATGGCGGTGTCGCACACGCACACCACGCCATACCTCATAGAGAATCGCGCCAGCGGTAAATGAGCAGACAGCAAATGCAATGTTTGCCCAGATATCACGAATACCCACAAGCGGCAGCACAGCAGCACAAACTGCTGCAGCAAGCGCAGGAATGCCCAGGTTGCGTCGCAATGCGCGAGTAGATGTACGTCTCCATGCCAGCAAGGGACCGATGCCCATCGCAAGAATAAGCACAATAAAGATCGGTCCATCGACCTGGTTATAGAACGGTGGCCCTACGGTCAGAGTTTCATGGCGTATAGCATTGGAGATGAGCGGGAAGAGCGTACCCCACAAGGTTGCGAATGTCACGCCCACCAGCAGGAGGTTATTGAGCAGGAAGCTTCCCTCACGTGAAATCGCGGAGTCAAATTCTTGCTCAGGCCGCAATTTTGGTAAACGGAAAATGAATAGTCCGATGCTAAACACAATGACAATGCCAAGGAACGCCAGAAAATACGCGCCAATCGCAGAATACGCAAACGAGTGGACAGAACTGATGATGCCGCTGCGCACCTCAAAGGTACCAAAGATCGAGAGGGCAAATGAGGCGATCACAAGACTTAGGTTCCATACCTTAAGCATACCGCGCCGTTCCTGCACCATACTCGAGTGAAGAAACGCAGTTGCCGTCAACCATGGTAGCAGCGCAGCATTTTCCACCGGGTCCCAGCCCCAATAGCCCCCCCAACCCAGGACGTGATAGGCCCACCATGCTCCCAACACTAGGCCCGTAGTCTGAATTGACCATGATACCAGCATCCAGCGACGAATAGAGCGTAACCATTCGCTATCGAGTTTTCCGGTAATCATGGCAGCAACTGCGAAAGCAAAAGGCAGCGAAAAGCTCATATAACCCATCAGCAACATGGGAGGATGTACCAGCATGCCAGGGTCCATCAAAAGAGGATTCAATCCAACTCCATCCGGCAGAGGCACATGCAAGCGCACAAAGGGATTTGAAACGGTTGCCAGTACAACCAAAAAGAAAGTTTCGATGCCCATCAAGGTTGCCAGCACGTAGGGGACCAGCACAGCCGGAGCGCGTTTCGCCATAAAGACGAATATGGCTGAGAAGATCGAAAGCATCAATGCCCAGTACAGCAATGAGCCTTCTTGTCCACCATAAAAAGCCGAGGCAGTGAAATACCAGGGCATTGCCAGGCTTGAATGTTGTGCAACGTAGCTTACCCCGAAGTCATGTGTGAGAAACGAGATTGCTAAAGCTGCCGAGGCCAGAAGCAGAAAAAAGCTAACGGTCAAAACGCTGCGTTTGGCGCTGGCTATGAGTTGGGGTATTTCACGCGTTGCGCCTAATATGGCTACAAACATCGTATAGACGGCAAACCCTAAAGCCAGTATAAGTGCAATGATGCCTAGATCAGAGAAATACACAACAATTCCTTACGGCCCTGGTGTCGCAGTTTGGAACTTCGATGGGCATTTGGCAAGCAGCGTCTGAGCATGAAATGGCCCTTTGCCCGTATAATGACCCTCCACAACAACCTGAATGCCGGGACGGAAGATGTCGGGCACTATACCACTATAGACGACGGGCAGTGACTGTCCACTGTCCGAAATCACAAAACTGATCTGTTGGTTTTGATCATTGTGTATAATCGATCCCACTTGAACGACACCTGCTACTCGCACAGATTGCGTGGTGCAGACGCTACAGTTTTTCAGCTCAGAGACCGTTAAATAGTACACTGCATTTGCCTGTGTATTCGCATATATGAGATAGATCACAGCAGCCAGGATGGCAAGTCCGCCCAGGATGAAACTGATGGGCAGCCGCTTGCGCCGTCGCAACAAGGGCTTTTCTTCGTCCCGTGGCACACTCACAGCAGTTTGCATGATGCTACCTTCTAGTGGCTGTATTTCCGGTCTACTACTCTACATTGGTGCGATGGTCGCCTCAAACATTCCATTGAGGAGCGCACCTAGCAAAAATACCAGTATTCCCAGGGCTAACATCAGTTGTGGCGCTGCCTTGGAGAGGCGCGTCGTACGCTTTGCCAGCCGACGTATATTACTCTGTCCCAGATATATGGATAACACAAACATACCCAGCGCAATTATTATCTTCAGACCCAATACCACCAGGTATGGCCAACCCAGGGCTGTTGATGTAAGGCGGTCAAACGCCAGATACGCGCCACTCACCAGTAGAACTCCTATGCAGATATTCACCATTCGCCGGAAAAGTGTGGCAATCTGCGCGGATACTCCTGGAGCAGGCCCTCCACTATGCAATGCAGGCAATATAGCAACAAGATACAGGATACTTCCACCTACCCAGGCAGCGGCGGCCAGTATATGCGCCGTCCGAACAATCAAGCGAATCTCAAACATCGAATTTCCTGAAGACCGTCCAGGACATACCCATACAGCCGCCCGGGAGCTTAGCGGGTAATCAATTGCAGGTTGCTCTGCAACGTTTGCTCGGTAAGCTCAGAAGATACTCTGCTGACAACCACTCCTTGACGGTCAATAAAAAGCGTTTCGGGTGTGCCTGTTACTCCATAGCTTATAGCGGTTGAGCCACTCATATCTAAAACGTTTGGGTAGGTGATGCCATATTTCTGTAAAAAGCTCAATCCATCGCTCTTAGTATCTTGAAAATCGATACCGATGAAGACAACTCCTTTAGACTGTACGCGCTGCCATTGAGACTGCAAGAGAGGAGCTTCACTCACGCACGGCACACATGTTGAGTTCCAGACATTAAGCACAACCGGCTTTCCCTTGAAGTTGACCAGGGAAATTAGTGCTGCGGAATGCAAGCTCAGAACTCCCAAGGTAAAATTCGGCGCAGGATGCCCTACCAGAGGATCATTAAAACCGCCCTGACTCCGACCTTGAGCAGCATTCTGAGCAGGGGTCAGCAATTGTGTCCAAAGAAATACTAGAAGCCCTACATTCAACAGGCTTACGACGGCAAATATTGTAATGCTGCGTTTGCGTGAACCTTTTCTCCCTGCTGCCGGTATTTGCTTTTCCCCTTGTGAATTTTCAGGTACTGCGCCTCTGGCTTCCATGCTTCCCATTCGTTTCCTGCATGCTAGATGATACCAGACTGATTATTGTGCCTGGGCCTGATATCTGACTTGCAGCTTGAGAAGTAGACCTTACAGGCACCTGAATGTTTAGGTGCCTGATCGTTAGCGGAGGAAAAGAAAAAAGGCATCCTCAAAGGGATGCCTCCTAGGCTTATGAGCTACGACTTATGGGATTTTGCTGTTGCCTTAGAAGTTTTGGAACCCTTGTTACTGGCCTTAGCAGTCCCTGTTCCACTCGCATGAGCCTTACTCTCAGCCGTTTCCTGGCTCACTAGCTTAAAGAAGCGGCTCTGTTCACCGCTCGACAGGGAAGTCATCCGAACCTCTCTGCCTCCTACGCGGATGCTACTTTCTTTTCTTCACTACCTAAGCGTAACTATGCTTTCCGAGAAAAGCTGTACCATCGCTGGATTGAAAGCCTGCAAGTCCCTAGGACTGCGGCTGGTTACCCAGTTCTTATCACGCACTACTTCCTGGTCGACCCAGTTGCCGCCAGCATTGCGAATGTCATCCTGGATAGTATAGTAACTTGTCAGTGTTCGGCCTTTAACGAGACCCGATGAGACGAGCAACCAGGGGGCATGACAAATGACCGCAAAAGGCTTCCCTGCGGCTTGCGCACGCTTGACAAAGTCACGGGCTTTTGGCTCCATTCTCAGTGCATCAGCGTTAAGAGCACCACCGGGTAACATGACTGCGTCAAAATCATCGGGATTCGCCTGATCCAGAGTCATATCGACGTTGAAGGTAGTGGCCTTCACATCGTGATTCATCCCCTGCACCGTTCCAGGTTTGGGAGAGATGATCTTTGTAGTTGCTCCGGCCTGATCAAGTGCCTTCTTTGGTTCAACCAACTCTGCCTGCTCGAAGTCCTGGGTTACCAGGATAGCAACACGCATTCCACTCAATGTATTTCCTTGCATAGCAAATCTCCTTCTAGCAACTTTGATTTTGGGGGGCACATAGAGTACACGTATTGGCCTGGAGGTTTGGAGACAGAAAGGAGTGCAGATCTACCCTATCTCAACCATCAATGGCTCACGCTCCGTCTTCGAGCCGAGCGTCCACCACAATAGGGCAACAATAACAATGACTAGGCCCAAAGCGCTAATAGTGATCTGTGTCATCAGTCCAATAAACGATAAGAGCAGGCCAACAGCCGTGATAAGAGGCCAGATGCTTGGAGCAGGGGCTGCAGCGCGCATCTCAGGTACAAGCTCCTGCCTGGATGCAGTTTCAACTCCTATTTCTTTAGTTGCAGCCAGCATCTGCTCGATAGTAGCCTGCAAGGCGCGTGCGTCGAAAGGCTTGGTCAGGCAGGTTACCTGCATTCGCAAGGCGTCGTGGTAGATTCCAACTGGTAGCAGGCAGTCCCATGTCAATACGACCATAGGTAAGGTGGAGAGGTATGGATGTGCCTGTACTGAGGATAGTAGAGAATGATTGCTTCCTGCTTCACCATCAATATCGAGCACTACAAGGCCAGGCTGTTGCGATTGGAGGATAGGTAGGTTTGTAGGAGAACTCGCCTCGATGACATGCATGCCACGATTCTGTAAACCAAGGGAGATCAATCGTCGTAATGACCTGTCTGCTTCAATAAGAAGCACAGTATGCCTGATTCCGTGCAGCATGTATACCTCTCATAACTGGCAAGCTACATCTTGCCACGCGCTTACGTCCGTGTATGTCCTTTGCGGAGAGCATACCTGCCCTACATTACGAATGCTTTGATGAAGGAGGGTCTATCCCTTACAATGGCCTGAATAGAAGAAATTTTTGAGGTTCTGTCCTCTTTTATATGCACTCTTCCTCATGTGGGATCGCACTGCGCACCAGGTGAAAATTACCTGTCCGGCGTAGACCAGTAGAAGAGATTCTGGGTGAGCTTCATATTCACATCGTCACCTTTGTATGGTATAGTGAATGTAAATGCTCCTGATGAGATCTTCCCCTACTAAGGAAGCCCTCTTCAGGAGCATTCAGAAATCCCGCTAGCATTGAAAGGTTCTGATATGGAACGGAATATCATGTGGGCACCGTGGAACGAGCCTGGCCTGGAACACTTACACCTCTTTCGAAAGGAGGAGGAGATTGTTGCAGACAGCGTAATTATCGGGATCGCTGATCACACGCTATTTCGTCTCTGGTATGAAATAGTGTGCGCTGCAGATTGGAGAGTCAAGGAGTTGAGCTTGATACTCTTGAGTGGCGACGGCAAGAGCATCAAATTGCGAACTGATAGACATGGTCATTGGTTCAGGGTTGCAGGTGACCCAATATCATCGCTTGATGGCTGTATTGATGTAGATATTTCAACCACACCTTTCACAAACACACTCCCAATTCGTCGCCTTGCACTGAGCCCTGGCCAATCTGTTGAACTGCTTGTTGCTTATTTTATGATACCTGATATGGAACTGAAACCTGTAAGGCAACGCTATACCTGTTTAGAATCGAACGCCCATGGAGGATTGTATAAGTATGAGAGCCTGGAAAGCGGATTTAGCGCAGAATTGCAGGTCGATAGTGATGGGTTAGTTACTGATTATTCTGGCCTTTTCAAGAGAGTATGGCCTCCCCCTGGAACCGAGATGTCTTAAAGCGGCCATCCCCCATGTTCATCTATTACCCTGTCAACCTCGCGCATCAAGTGAACCGTCTCCATCAGTATCGCAACGATTTGCTGATAATGATCCAGGTCATCCTCGCTCAGCTTGCGCCCTTTGCGATCTTTTAGCCATTTTTTGCATACCTGGTAGCCGCCAATCGAGAAGTTCCAAGCTTCCAGTGGTACATTGCAGAAGTATTGTGTTGCATTGATCCATACACGCCCTGTAACCCCTCGCTCACTCTGGTGAGCATACTGTACACTCTCGACAATGTTTTCACCTTGTACAGGATAGCTGGTGATCTGCGAGAGCCGCTGCTCCATTAAGTGCAGGTAAACCAATCTATCTCCAAAAGTGCATAGCATACAAAAGAGATCTCTCTTTGAAGTCAGAGGCAGGCATGGAAAGTCTATCTTGAGGAAAGGTGCATAACGCTTGCGATAGGACGGTGAGTAGAAAACGGCATATATGTAAGCAAAGACATCTTCAGGCCCGAAAGTATGCCGGCGATCACCACGTCCATCTGGTACCCATATCATCCTTAGTCGTGTAGCGCAATCCGCTATGAACTCGGCCGCGAAGTTCACTCTGCGTTCGCCGGAAGAAGTTCCGCTATAAAGATACAGCGGGAAAAGATTGTTTCCGCCCCTGCGATAGAGGTTGAACTCTGTGATAAACCGTGTGCAAAAAGCTATATCCCATTCATCCTGGTCGATTACCTGTCCTGCCCGGCCAATCGTCAATCCAATATTCTCTTCGGTCAGCATGTGGCGCATGACGCGCACACGCCGGTGCACGGCGACATGCCGATTGAAGACCGTCCAACGTCTATCAAAGGGACGATAAAGTATCTCTCTAGTCTCTTGTCGCCACATTCCACGCCGCAGTTCACTTTTTGCAGTAGTATATTGCCACTGATTCTGAGAGCACAGGCGGAACAGTCGACGTGCCATATCTTCTGTCTCTGTAGCCAGGAAACGCTCGACTTTGCTACATGCCTCAGGTTCACTCCAGGATATGGCAAATTGATCATGGCAGGTCACTATTCCTGGAGCAGGATTACCGTTCGGACGGAAAATATCTGGTACACTCCATCCCGCCTTGTAATCGGCTAAGTACTGATTATCTTGCGGCGCAAAAAGATAGAACGGAGGCTGCGGGTTGAGTAATGACCACTGCGTACTACCGAGATCATGCTCCACAAGCCAGGAATATTTCCCATCTGTTAGAACCGGACGCCTCTGTCCATCAAGTTCATAGACTTCTCTTGGACCCCATAGGTTGGCATGGTATACTTGCCCCTCCACATTGGATACATTTCTCCATTTCACGAAGATGCTGATGGCCACGCCCTGCTGAATGTCGAAAACGTTCTCGTCCTTAGAACCATCAGGCGCTTGTTCTTGCTTCTTACTATTACCATGCAGATCGAGAATATAGATATCATCGAAACTATTTAACAGGCTGCGTCGCATGGCTCTGAAAGTGGGATTATCGAGATAGCTGTGATTGGTGATGAAGGCCAGGATGCCATAGCCTGCTTGCTCAATATGCCACTGCGCGAAGCGCATGAATTTCACATAATCATCACTTAGCCATTTTGCTTGACCAGGTTTCTTTAGCTCTGGACAATCTTCCTTATAGGTCTCTATGAGCGTATTGATCCATTGACCCTTATTTGCTGAATGCCCTGCGTACGGTGGATTACCAAATATCACCACGACCGGTTTGTCCGGTGCAAGATAATGACGAGAGGCAGGATACCCATCAGGGGTACCCCTAGCACATTCCGTTTGGGTCTCCTCCCGCTTCGCATACAGCAGGGGTACCCCTGCTCGTTCTGCTTCCTCGTCAGCCTTCTGCAACTTACTGTACTTTAACACTTCTTCCACCTTTTCCAATGTGTTAGTCAGGTAGATGTTCAACCGCTCATCTTTGTCAAAGTTATAAGCCCAGATATGACGTTCTGTCTCTGGTAAATCTAGGGCAGCAAGTAGTATTCCAAGCTTGAGATGAGCTATTACGTAAGGAGCCATCAGTAATTCAAAGCCAAAAAGGCGTGGCAGCAAATGCGCATGAACATAATCTAACCACCCTTGGACGTCGTCTGTTTTTCGGAAATCAGCACGAATATGCGCTATCATTGCCTGTAAAAAAATACCCGTACCACACGCGGGGTCGAGTAATATGACACTCCCACTGTATTGCCCATGATCGTTGAAGTAACGGTGAAGCAGTAGATCTACAGAGCGTACGATATAAGAGACGACAGGCTCAGGGGTATAATAGACGCCGCGCAACTCACGCAGTTGAGGGTGGTACTGTTCCAGAAATTTCTCGTAAAAACAGCTCAGAGAATCTTCCTGGTGGGCATGTCGATTGAATTCGGTCGGAACTTCACCTACGTTGGTCCCCGCCAGCAAGCGCACAAGTTCATCCACATAGCAATTGAAAGGTTCATTGTTCATTTCGGGTCCAGTAATTGTAGCAAAAAGCTGCTGTAGAAGAGGATCGGTTTGAGGAATAGCATTGTTGGCATGGTGGTCCTGGAAATATACTGGTCCTGTATGGTTTAATCGTGCGGCGAAGAGCCCATAGGAGAGTGTCTGAGCAAACATATCAGCAAATTCCGTTGCAGTCGGGTCAGGGATTAAAACTCGCTTAAACATCTCAAACAGATCTCGCATTGTATTGGAGGCAGTATCATTTTCAAATGCTGCAATGGTGAGGTCGCGAATTTTACGTGCGAGGTTGGACATCCGAAAGGCTAATTCTTCAAGCCGGCGGTTTAGGCTTGTTCTGTCGCCTGTCGGATAGATATGTTCGCTCTTCTCCATGGAGTGCCCCGAACCGCACTGGACAAATACTTGTCCAGTGTCTATACTAGAAACTAATCATTGTGTCAGTGTATTTCAAGGAGATTTTCCCTACATGGGCGAGACGCAAGCAAAGAAACCTGGGAGCAAGCGTTCACTATCATTTGCATTTGTCCATACCAACGAGGAGCGCAGGCAATCCCCCATGTTCATGCAGTCAGAATCGTGGTGGCTACCTTGTAGAAGGTGGTTACAATACCACACTATTCAACTGCGTTGGGATATCGAACGTCGTCTCGCTCGGCTCTTCAATCGTCGCTGGGGAGGATGAATCTAGTCTTCCGCAAAGAAGCGCTGGTCGAGTGATAACTCGCCGGTACAGACTATTCGTGGTCGATGCACCTTGGGGCGCACATAGTCGGGCCGTTTTCGTTCCCTACGTCGCCGTAATTTGCGCTCTTTGGCCTCAGCAAATTCATTCGAGAGGCGATGATAAAGCGCCTCCCACTGATCCAATACCAGCACACGGTCATGTTTGACGATGATCTCCAGGCTTTTAGCTCCCATTCGCTTACGAAGTGCCACATCTCCTACGAGCATATCAAGATACTGCGCCACCTCATCGCTATTTCCGCGCTGGAACAAGAAGCCGTTTTCTTGATGATGCACCAGCTCTGGCAAAGCATATGCATCGGAAGCAGCTACGGGCAGACCACATGCCATCGCCTCCATAGTTGTCAGGCTCTGTAATTCCGCTTCCGACGGAATAGCAAAGATATCTGCCAGGCGGAAAAGAGGAACGAGATCAGCATCACTTATAAATCCCAGGAACGTCACTCTATCCTTCAGGTTTAACTGCTCAACCTGTGCGCGCAGTTCCGCCTCAGCTGGGCCAGTACTGGCAATGGCAACATGCGCATCTCGTGTCATCTTTGCGGTCGCATCAATAAGTACATCGATGCGTTTTTCCTGGCTCAGGCGATTGACCGATAGAATAAGCGGGCGATCTCGCGGCAGCTTGAAGCGCTGCCTTAGCTGTTCATCGGGTTCACCTGGCGAAAACTTCTTCAGATCGATGCCATTCGAGATAGCCTGGGCGGGAGCACGCAATCCGCGTTCATAAAGCAGATTCAGTGCTGTCATTGTCGGAGCCGTTACATACTCGCAACGGTTACAAAAATGCACCAAATAGGTGTACGACACGTTCATAAAAGACTTACCAAAGAATGGGTCCGATGAGAGAGAGTGGCTCATGTTTATTGGCAAGTAGTGATTAGTAGCGATAACAGGTTTGCGTAATCCACCCGCTACAATCTGGGCAATATTGCCCAGTACGACCGGGGAGTGAATGTGAATAATATCGGGATCAGTCTTTTTCAAAAGCCTGCGAAATGGGAGAATCGGCAAGAATGGGATACGGAGGTCTCCGTAAGCAGGCAATTCAAAAGAAGAGAAGCGATGAATGCGTACATTGTGCTCGATACGGTGGACATCTCGAGCACCATAGCTAGGAGCGACAACCCATACATGATGTCCTCGATTGGCGAAGTCAACCGCAAGTCTCTGGGTTACCGTTGGAACACCGCCGACCATGGGAGGATACTGATCAGTCACGATCATGATACGCATATCTGTCGCTCGTTTCCTGCTTTATCGTCACAACCCCGTTATGCCTCCGTGGTGGGCTCACCCGTTTCTTCAGCAGCAGGAGCCTCGGCAGGTGCAGCAGCTTCAGCTGCTTCGGCAGCTTCCTCGGCTATCTCAGCGCGTGTAGCAGCAACCTTTGCCACTACCTCTTTGGGATCCGTAATCAGCGTAAAGTTGGCGGGTAACTGGATATCTCCGGCATGTATCAAGGCATCAATTTCAGTTAGCGGCGAAACATCGACTTCAAAGTACTCCACAATATCCTGCGCTGCACATTCCACTTCAAGGGTGTCCAAAGTGTGCAGTAATACACCACCTTCATTCTTCACAGCGGGAGCCTCACCCACAAAATGCAACGGAACTTTGACAGTTATGCGCTCGGTACGGCTTACACGATAGAAGTCTATATGTAGTATCTTGTTTGTCCGGGGATCACGTTGTACACGACGAATCAGCGCCGTCTGAACGCGACCGCTACCAGGCATACGCAACGAAATGATGTTTGTTGCGCGATGCGCCCGGCGCAATCCCTCAAATGCGAGCGCATCAACTTGAACAGCCTGTGACGCTTCCTTATGCCCATAAATATTGGCCGGAATAATGCCCGCCTTGCGCAATCGCTTCGTAGCCTTTCCCAAAACTTCGCGGGGACTAATCTGTAATTCTGTTTCTTGTGTCATCTATATTACTCATCCTTTGCTGGGGTACAACAAATGTATTGCACCTCTACCCTACATTTCATTCGTCACACATCTAATTATCGCATATGTGATGAACATCTCTACTCATTTCACCTTAATGGTACTACGTGCCTCTCACCTGAACGGTAACAGACCCGCTATATTTCGGCTCGCCTTGGTGGAAGTCACCCCCATCCTGAATCCGGGCCTTGCAAGCATCCTCGTGCGATATCCACACCTCATCCGCTCTTATGCCGGTGCTTTAATCTTACTCCTTCTTTTCTTAAAGAAATCCAGCAGTGCATCCGTTGTCATCGTATTGAGCACATCACTGGCACGTAACCAGCCTTTACGCGCAATACCTACGCCATAACGCATTTCATCCAACCCATCAATTGTATGCGCATCTGGATCAATTGGAATCTTGATACCCTTATCTCTTGCACGATGCAAATAGCGCCAATCCAAATCCAGGCGCGATGGGCTTGCATTGATTTCGATACATGTGCCATGAGCAGCCGCCGCATCAATCATAGCGTCTATATCCAGCGTATATCCCTCCCTGCCAAGCAATATGCGACCGGTTGGGTGTCCAATGATATCAACGTAAGGGTTGGAAATAGCCTGCAACATGCGTCGTGTCTGCTCCGCCTCAGAGAGATTGAACAGGCTATGAATCGAAGCTACCACGAAATCCAGGGTTGCAAGCACATCATCAGCGTAATCAAGCGATCCATCGCGCAGTATATCGCATTCTGTCCCACTAAGGATGCGTATGCTGCCGGCGAATTCTTCATTCAGGCGGTCAATTTCTTCGTGTTGTCGGCGCAAGGCATCCTCATTCAACCCACCTGCGTAAGCTGCTGTTTTACTATGGTCGGTTATGCCTAAATAGGCAAGTCCACGCGCAATACACGCTTCAGCCATCTCACGAATGGTATACTGTCCATCACTCCAGGTTGAATGCACATGCAGCACACCTCGCAAGTCGCTCTCCTGTACCAGTATCGGCAGGCTGCCATTGACGGCAGCCTCGATTTCTCCCATATCCTCACGCAGCTCCGGTTCAATATAGGCCATGCCGAGCGCAGCATAGATATCGGCTTCATCTTTGCAGGGAACAAGTTCCAGGTTTGGTTCCTTACCCCGGAAGAGTCCATAGTCGTTGATGGTCATGTTCATACTCAGTGCACGTCTGCGTAAAGGAATGTGATGTTCTTTGGAACCAGTGAAGTGATGCAGGGTATAGGGAAATTGGCTATCGTTAACGACGCGCAGGTCCATGTTCATCCCGCTGCTCAGTACAACACTGGATTTTGTTTCACCCTTGCCTGTAATAGCCTGGACGGAAGGCTGACTGGTGAAAACATCCATGATCTTGCGTCTGACATCATCCCCTGCCGAATCAGCAACGCTTGCTACCATATCGATATCTTTCACGGTCTCGCGGCGACGGCGCAGACTGCCCGCCACTTGCAAACGCACAATCTCCGGCATTGATCTCAACGCTGTATAGATATGCGAAGCTTCTTCCTCCGCCACTGAATAGAGAAAACGGTCAGCGTGCTGGGCAAGAAAAGCAATCCCCTGCAAAATCTTATCCTGTGTCTTTTTGCCAAAGCCTGGCAGCGCAGCTACTTTATTCTCTTTACAGGCCTCAACTAAATCAGGAATGCTATTCACATGCAACTGATTGTAGATGGTGTTGATTTTCTTGGGGCCTACACCCTGGATACGCATCATTTCGAGTTTGATTGGAGGTGTAGTCTCAACCAACTCATCATAAAGAGCTATGTGCCCCGTCTCAACTGCTTCTTCGATGCGCTTTATAATAGTTGATCCCAGTCCCGGCACACCTTTGAGCTTGCCTTCACGGGTCATTTTTTCAATGTCTCCGTCGAGTGCGTTTACAGAACGGGCTGCATTCTGGTACGCCCGCACTTCAAAAGGATTGCTATCTTCTTTCAATTCCAGCAAAGCAGCAAGCTCATCCAGCAAATTGGCAACTTGATTCTTGTCCATCCGTGCCATCCTCTACTATGTTAAACGCATATCAAAAAACTCCGGTGGATGCAGCGTCACTTCAAAAGGATTTCGTCCCTTGAGATCACGGCTGAGGTAGCGCTTGCAATCGAAATGCACAAGCAGCCAGCAATACCACTCCCTGGTGACGAAGACGGCATCCCAGGGCTTCTCACTGCCCATGTCGAGCACCTGGTTACAAACAAAGCAACGGCCCATGCCGGCAGCCACAGCCTTTTCAAACCATTGATACACAAAGTTGTGGAAGTCGTCCAGGTTCATCATATCAAAGCTGGAGTCGGGGTAGCCAAACAGTACCGGGTCAGGACATTCCCGGAAGTCGTCAGCATCCTTACTCAAAGCTATGATAGGTGCTCTGATCGTGACTTTGACTTCATCATGCTGCGGGTCTTCCGCCGACGTTGTTATGTCCTGTAGTAGGAGTTCTTCCCGCGCAAACCATGCCAGTAGTTCATTTCTCATATGTGTGTATCGTGCTCATGATTGTACCACCACAGGGGACCTACGGCATAATCTCAGTAAGCGCTTGCTCATGCGCCTTGTATGCGCTCTCGCCGAACAGTACCATCAGCACCTGTTGCAGGCTGGTAGGCTTCTGAATGTGATCAATGATCGTGCGCAATGCAATGGGTGCGGCAAGCTCAAGCGGATAGCCATATATGCCTGTGCTGAGCGAGGGGAAGGCAATACTTTTAATCTGATATTGCTCGGCGAGATTGAGAGAACTCTGATAAGCACTCGCCAGCAGGTACTCATCATCCTTGCCACCACTATAGACGGGACCGACAGCGTGGAAAACATACTTCGCGGGCAATCTTCCCGCAGTCGTCGCCACTGCACTGCCCGTGGGGCAACCACCAATCTTACGACATTCCTCCATAATGCTCGACCCGCCGGCACGGTGAATCGCGCCATCAACGCCTCCGCCGCCGCGCAGTCCTGAGTTCGCCGCGTTGACAATAGCATCCACCTGCACTTCTACAATATTGCCTCGCACCAGTGCCAGGGTCACTCCGTTGATCATGCGTGTAGTCATAAAAATCTCTTCCATCTACAATAGTAAGCCGAATGGCTCCTCCAACAAACGTTTGACTTCCTGCAAGAAACGTGCGGCTGTCGCGCCATCAATTGCCCGGTGGTCAGATGAAAGCGTCACTTTCATGCGATCCCGCACGACTATCTGCCCATCCACGACTACCGGCGTAGGTGTGATTGAGCCAACCGCGAGAATGGCAGATTCCGGCGGATTGATTACGGCAGTGAAACTATCTACGTCAAACATGCCCAGGTTGCTTACGGTGAAGGTACCACCGCTGAAATCCTCTGGGCGTAGCTTACCAGTGTGAGCAAGTTCGGCCAGCCGTTGCGACTCACGAGCTATATCAAGAATTCCCCTCTGGTCGGCATTACGTACGACAGGTACGATCAGACCTTGCTCTAGCGCCACCGCCATACCGATATGCACCTGCTTCTTTTGGATCAAGCGATCCTCAGCGAACGAGACGTTGACCTGTGGCATACGCAACAATGCTCGTGCTACTGCCTTGATGATCAGGTCGTTAAAGCTGACTTTGACCGGGGCAGAATCCTTCTCAGCATACTCGTTGATTTGCTTTCGCAGCTCTGCAAGCTTGCCGGTGTCGATGATGCTCGTTACATAGAAGTGCGGCGCTGTCTGCATGCTCTGGCTGAGACGTTTCGCGATAGTGCGGCGCATTGCCGTGAGCGGAATCTCTATCACCTCACCGGTATCTATGCCTGCAGGAACCGCTTCCGGCGCTATGGCTTGGATCGGTGCTGGAGCGGCCGGTACAGCTGGAACAGCCTGCTGTTGGGTCAGCACAGCCTCGATATCCATTTTAATGATACGACCATTGGGTCCCGTACCATGAATGCGTGTATAATCCAGTTGATTCTCTTCGGCCAGACGACGTGCAATAGGTGAGATAAAGACGCGCCCCTGGCTTTCCGTTGTGCGGGCCGTTTGGACATTTACCTCTTGTGATGCTCCTTGCAGGTACCCTGCCCCGATCTCTTCCCTTAGGAGGCCTCCTTGTTTCTGTGCAGGTGCCTCTGAGGTTTTCTCCCCTTTCTCCATCTCCGTTGGAGTAGAGGCAGTAACTCTAGTCGATCCATTACCAGACACATTCCCAGGTAGGGGTTCATCAGGTGCACCGATTAGTGCAATACCGGTGCCAATTGGTGCAGATTCGCCTTCAGGGACCAGTATCTTACGCAGCACACCACTGGCGAACGCCTCTATCTCGATATTGACCTTATCTGTCTCGACCTCCGCAAGCGACTCTCCCTTATTTACTAGATCACCTTCGTGTTTAATCCAGCGTAGAATCTTGCCTTCCTCCATCGTATCACCCATTTTGGGCATTTCAACAGTTTTCATCGATGTACTCCGAATCAACCACGAACCAGAGCTTGGGGCACTATGGCTTTTACAGCATTCACAATATCGCTTTTGTTGGGCAGAGCGGCACGCTCCAGTACCTTTGAATACGGCATAGGTACATCCGCACTATTCACATGCTGAACTGGCGCATCCATATAATCGAAGGCATATTCATAAATCAGCGCTGCCAAACCCTGACCCGTCCCATAATATTTCCATCCTTCCTCGGCAATGACGACGCGATTGGTCTTCTTCACCGAGTTAATGATCAGGTCGATATCGATGGGGCGGATACTCCTGAGATCGATTACTTCTGCTTCGATACCTTCTTTGGCCAGGTCCTCGACGGCTTGCATCGTAACATGCAGCATACGCGAGAAGGTAATGATTGTCACATGTTGGCCCTCCCGCCTCACCTCTCCGCGATCGAGCGGCACTGTATAGTCAACGTCCTCGTCGGGGACTTCACCTTTTATGTTGTAGAGTAGTTCATGCTCAATAAAAAGCACGGGATCGGGGTCGCGCACCGCCGATTTGAGCATACCCTTGGCATCATAGGGAGTGGCAGGCATGACTACTTTGAGGCCGGGAATATGCGCATACCAGGACTCCAGCATTTGCGAGTGTTGCGCACCGCGCTGTGCTCCGCCACCACCAGGCATGCGCACAACCAGACGTATTTCTGGTTGGCCACCGAACATGTAACGGAATTTGGCGGCCTGATTAACGATCTGATCAGAAGCAAGAAGACTGAAATTGATGGTCATCAGTTCGAGGATGGGGCGTAGGCCACCAAGGGCAGCGCCAATGGCTGCTCCTGTAATGACTTCTTCCGCTAAAGGAGTATCGCGCACGCGTTTTTCACCAAACTCTTCAAAGAGCCCTTTAGAAACGGCATAGGTGCCTCCATATCCAGCGATATCTTCGCCCAAAATGAAAACACGCTCGTCGCGCTGCATCTCTTCACGGATGGCCTCGCGCAGGGCATCACGAAATGTAATGGTACGCATATTGATTTCTATCCTTTTCTCTACATCAGACTTCGTGTCGGCGTGCAAGCGCGGTAGAATTATCGACCATAACATCAGTGTAGAGTTCTTCCAACGCGGGATCGGGACTGTTCTCGGCAAATTCGGCCGCGTCCTCAGCTACTTGGGTGGCCCTGGCATCGTTCGCATCAATTTCATTTTGGGTGGCCAGGTCAAGCTCGAGCAATTTCTTCTCAAAGATGCCGATGGGGTCACGCGTGGTACGCCATTGCTGCTCTTCATCGCGAGTGCGGTAATAGGCCGGGTCTGTCATGGAGTGTCCACGGAAGCGATAGGTCTTGATTTCCAATAATGTAGGGCCTTGTCCACTGCGTGCCCGCTCAACGGCACGTTTCGTAGACTCGTACACCTCGATTACATCCATCCCGTCAATCTGCTCACCAGGCATATTGTGACCTGCAGCACGCGGGAGTAGTGAATCTACCGCCCAGGCCTTTTGTACAGCCATGCCCATCGAGTACTGGTTATTTTCGCAAATATAGACAACCGGCAAATTCCATATCGATGCCAGGTTAAGTGCTTCGTGGAAAGCTCCTTCGTCAACTGCACCGTCACCAAAGAAACATGCCACTATGGTATCTAGCTCCTGGTATTGCATGGCAAGGCCCACTCCCGCTGCTATTGGCATCTGCGCAGCGACGATCGCGTTACCTCCCAGCACCCCTAGCTCATTGCTCCACATATGCATGGAGCCGCCTTTGCCTTTGCTGCACCCGGTAATTTTACCAAAAAGTTCCGCCATTACAACTCGCGGTTCCATACCTTTGACGATCGCATGCCCGTGTTCGCGGTAACTGGATAGGATCTTATCGTCAGGTCGTAGCGCAGTAATAGCTCCTACGCCGACGGCCTCTTGACCTATATACAGGTGCATAAAACCACCTATCTTGCCACGTGTGTACTCCTCTGCGCTCTTCTCTTCAAAACGCCGCAGCAGGGCCATCTTATAATGCATTTCTAGTAATTGTGTCCGGGTAAGACCCGCAAGCGTCAAGTTGCTGATCGCCATAGGCCCCTCTCTCTTTGATTTACTACGCTGTGCGAATGGCAGACCTGTCATACTCCTTTGTAATGAAGCCTTTATGTTCACTACTTTGTGAACTTTCTGTGATCTTATTTTACTCTATCTGTGGAGGACATGTATAGACCGATTACACGATCAGGATGGAGCACCAAAAACGATAACCCCTTGTAGAGGCTGGTTATGTGGTAACAAGTGGCGCATAAAAATGGCCCACCTGCTACTCAGCTTGCCAATCCCGACAAGGGGTAGTAAGTAGAATGGCAGCGAGAACAACACTTTGTAAGGGCAGAATGCTGCCCCCACTAACGCTAAAGTCAGGCACCCAAAATGGATGCCTCTACGTTACTTCTTGACGACGGCATCCGCGAGTTCTTTACCAGGCGAGAAACGCACTCGGTCCTTTTCGGGGACTTGGATAGGTTTGCGATCCCTCGGGTTGACTCCCTTGCGGGCGGCGCTCCGGCGTACTTTAAAAGAGCCGAAGCCCACTAAACGTACTTCGTTACCCGACTTGAGAGATTCGCGGATGGTATCCAGTGTCGCCTCTAACACCTCGGAGGCCTTCTTCTGAGTAAGTCCTGCCTGAGTAGCAATACGCTTCGTAAGTTCCTGCCGACCAACGATGTTCGATTCAGCTTTGGTCGATCCAGATTTTTTTGGTGTAGCCATGGGTTCGAAATCCTCCTTACAACGATCAGCATACGTCGCTTCTCATCCCATTATTCTAGTGCTGGGCCTGTAGAGCGGCTTTACAACTCACTGCCGTTTAGGAGTATAGCACGTGACTTTAAGAAAAACAAGGGTATGAGGGTGCTTGAGAGCTAGGCTCATATCCTGAGAAAGCTTGAGAAGCCAGTTTAAAGCAAGCGTGTGGCTAGAAAATTGGCTTCTCAGGCGGTGCGAATAGGGTGCAATGAATATGGCTTCTAAGCTACAGCGTACAAGATAAGCCCATCTGTAGTTCTGCGCTGCTCAACCTGCCCACCAAAACGTAGATGTTCAAGGTGTGATAGCGTCTCGGCAACTGCCATACGCCGTGCCTCGCTACTTTTCCAACGATGTCCAAAGAGTTGTTCAGCGAGTTGGTAAGCATGTTGTGGCTGCTCATAGAGCATGGTTAATATCTGCATCTCACGCAGCCTGTGATGCTCTATGATTTCTGCTGTACGCCTGGCCAGGTCTTTAAATGGTTCCCCGTGCCCCGGAAGAACGATGCTGACCGGTAGGTTCGCAACCTTTTCCAACGAGCTAAGATAGTCGCTCAGGGGATTTTCGCGATCACGCTCAGAGTAGAGACCAATATTTGGAGTGATACGCGGTAAAACGTGATCGGCTGACAGGAAAACACCATCTCGTTCGCGAAAGAGACATATTTGGCCATCGGAGTGTCCGGGCGTCCAGATCACGCGGTAACGTTCCCCCACCAGGTCGATATACTCACCGTCTTCAACTGGCGTAATCGCTTCATGCGGTGGTACGCGAATGATATTACGCATGACTTGCGGGTCCACCTGTGTAAACCAGAAATCGGTAGGAGGTAAACCATGCTGCTTGAAAAACTGCGAGACGCTGCTGAATCGCTCAGGCATGGTACCTGACCAGATGATTTGTACACCTGCTTCATCAATAGGATGCATATAGACTGCTGCGTTACTCTGCTCCTGTAGCTCTCCCGAAAGACCAATATGGTCAGGATGATGATGTGTGAGTACGATGGTACGTAGCTTGTCGAGACTGAGTCCGATGAGTTCTAGTCCTGCCCAGAACGCTGCTCGGGAGTCAGGCATACCTATGCCGGCATCAACCAATGCCCATCCATCATTGCCGACGAGAGCATGCACATTAACGGTACGCAGAGGAAACGGAATAGGTAAGGTGATTTTCCAGATACCAGGGGCAACCTCACGAGCTTCGGGAAGCGGCTCATCCTGGCGCTGAGGCTGCACTGGGGAAGATTGTTGCATGTTATAAGAAACTTTCTTTTGTTTTCCAACTGTTCGATTTACAAACTTTACTGATCTGATTGTATGGCTTAGGCAGCTAAAGTGTCAAATGTGATCGGTTCCCTATGGAAACTTCTAGTTGCTTCTCATCGATGCATTTGTTACAATGTCCATACAATTTGCGCTGCATGAGATGGAACTACATGCAAACAGGCATGGTCAGATGAAAGGTACGGAAGTAGCCTGTGTCAAAAGTATATGCCATCGCAAACCAGAAGGGGGGAGTTGGAAAAACCACCACTGCCATCAATCTGGCTACCTACCTGGCTGCTTCAGGTCGCAAAGTGTTGCTCGTCGATATGGACCCACAGTCGAATACTACCAGCGGCATTGGAGCAGCAAAGAACATTCGGCCTCAGACCATCTACGAGCTACTGGTGCAACAAGATGATGGGTTAACTATATTTGATGTGATTGTTCCAACGCAGCGGCGCGAACTCGTGGTTGCTCCCTGCACTGTAGACCTTGCTGCAGCTGAGATCGAACTGGTTGGAGCACTGGCGCGTGAGACCAGGCTTCGCCAGGTACTGGAACCGATTCGCCAGCGCTGCGATTATATACTCATCGATTGTCCCCCCTCGCTTGGTTTACTCACTGTGAATGCCCTGGTTGCCGCCGATGCCGTGATTATCCCTATTCAGTGTGAATACCTGGCCCTGGAAGGCGTCACCCACTTGCTGAACACCATCCAGATTGTCAAGAACAAGCTAAATCCCGACCTGTACATTGTGGGCGTTGTGTTGACCATGTTCGATCCACGCACGCGCCTGGCAGGAGAGATTGTACGGGAAGTGCGTAACCACTTCCCTAAAGAGGCGTTTCAGACGATTATTAACCGTAATGTTCGTTTAAGTGAGGCTCCCAGCTTTGGACAGTCGATCCTTGATTATGATCCATCCTCTCCTGGAGCGATCTCTTATCGCACATTAGCAGAGGAGGTGATAGCCCGTGGCTAAGCAGAAGTTTGGACTGGGACGAGGATTGGACGCTTTGATTTCCGGCGCGTCTGAAGTGATGGGCGCGCAACAACCCTCGCGGATCGACGAGCAGAATATCTTGCATGTCGCAATCGAAACAATCATTCCCAACCCACGCCAACCGCGTAGGTTTGTTACCGAGGATGATCCTAAACTACTGGAGTTGAGCGCTTCCATTAAAGAGTATGGTCTCTTGCAGCCACTAGTAGTCACACGCCTGGATACGAACTATTCTACGACTGCCACTGGCCAGGGAACCTCCATGGGTGGCCCCTGGTTTTTTGAAGATGACCAGCTGGGTAAGGCTCCCGGTGCATCCGAGAATACTGGTGTTGTACAATTTCAGCTAATCGCTGGCGAACGTCGCTGGCGGGCGGCACGCTTGGCAGGTTTGACAAAAGTTCCGGTGATTATCAAAGAAGCGACCCCCCAGGAAATGCTCGAGTTAGCGCTGATCGAGAACATTCAGCGTGCTGATCTGAATCCCATTGAGGAGGCACTGGCGTACCAGGCATTGATCCAGGAATTTGGCCTGACCCAGGAGATTGTTGCTAAAGCAGTAGGCAAAGATCGCACAACTATCACAAACACTCTCCGTTTGTTAACATTAGCTCCAAAGGTGCGAGAAGCGCTCATCAATCAATATGAGAATTTCAGCGAAGGGCATGCGCGGGCGCTCATAGGCATTACCCGTGAGGAAGACCAAATTGCCGCTATGGGCAAAATCATCACCTTGAAGCTAAACGTGCGCCAGGCTGAGGAATTGGCAGCGCGTATCAAAGCAGCGGAACGCGCTGACGCTGCCACACATGTTACCGCATCTCCTCCACGACGCTCCCCAGAGATAGATGACCTGGAAACACAGTTCCGCAACGCACTCATGGTGAAGGTTGATTTGAAGCGTAATGCGAAAGGCAAGGGGACACTAGTCCTACATTTCAATACTCAGGAAGAGCTCGAGCGTTTATATAGCCGACTGGTGAAACACGAAGAATAATTCATCGGAGGAATATATGGCTTCAATAGAGAATCCGTTTGATAAGGTGCGGCGCAAATTGGTAGCCGCTCGTATAGAGTTCATGGGCCAGTTGGCGAAGTTCGGTAATGATGAGCTGTCCAGGCAACCAGTCGAGGATGAGTGGTCCCCATTACAACTGGCTCAACATCTCTATATTGCAGACGGCCTGGCGCTAGAGCAAATGCGGATTGTACAGCATGAAGACAACCCTCTCATAACGGATGGCGAAGAAGAGACACCACGCCTCACTCGGGACTCTGAACCACCGGCATCTCTTGATGCAGTGATGGCAGGTATGGCAGCGCGTCGCGAGGAGCTTTTCGAATACCTGGCAAGCTTACCTACCGATGCTTGGGAACGTCCATGCCAACACCCCAAGTGGGGCCAGCTCAAGTTCTACCAGTTGGTGAATATCTTACCAGTACACGATCAAACACACGCCCAACAACTGGCAGATATCAAAGCGAATTTTTCCTCAGTGCGCGATTCACATTTGTAATTCTCTTCTTAATTCATCCAGGTAGGTATGCATAAAAGCTGTGCGTTGCTGAGCCAGGGCACGACCAGTTTGTGTCGCCATTGTGCTACTGAGCTCGAGCAGTTTTGTGTAGAAGTGGTCTAACATAAAGCGACGATCATCAAGTTTATGCCATTCGGCAAATGGATCATCAGGGTGATAGGATTGAGTTTGAGGTGTGCGTCGGACCGTCCCCGTTATCGCCCAGCGTAAGATGCCAATGGCCCCAAGACTATCAAGCCGATCAGCGTCCCGTACGACTTTCGCTTCTACCGTGAGAGGCTCAACGCCTAAACTGAAGCTATGGGCAGCAATAGCATGCAAGATCGCTTGCTGTGTGCCAGGGGTAACATGGTGGGCAGAGAGTAATTCGGTAGCGCTCAACACTGAGAGAGCGGCATGATGCCTGCTGCGATCATTGGAGAGATGACCCAGGTCATGCATCAACGCCGCCATACCTACTATAAAAGGGTCTGCGTTCTCCTGCTCAGCAACATAAAGAGCGAGTTTATACACTCGTTGGATATGCTCCCAGCTATGGGCAGGATCATCGAACCCCTCAAAACGTTGCTGTACCTCCACATACACATTCGACAATACCTGAGAGTTACCGGCCTTCACTTCCATCCGTAGGGAATCTTTTCTCAAAAACTTATGCTATCAATTTAGCCATCTGTTCGCAGGACCAGGCACAGGTGCGGCAGGCATTAGCACAATCTGTATCACCCATCTGATCACATTCCCCAGCACAGTGATTACACACTTGGGCACACGTCTGGCAGACGTATCCGTAAAGTGGGGAATTGTGCTGCATGAAGTGAGCAGCCGTCAGACACATTTCAGCGCAGTCTTGCAGCATTGAAATATGTTCGGTTCTTGCATGATCGCCTCCCGCTTTTTGGCAGTTCGTGGCTGTCTGTAAACAAACAGCATTACAGTTCAGGCAGTCTTGAATGCATTGTTGCATCTCTACCTGGTCCATCGAGTTTCCCGAGTTTTGTACCATGCTTCTTCATCCTTCCAGGCTATGGAGCGCCAAATATTTGGCGCTCTAAATTAAGTTTCTCCACTTCATTATACGTCACAACCACTAAAATGGACGCTAGAAAACTACTCGCCCAACGCCTCCGAACGTGCGCCAGGCAAAATAGGTGTGGTTTCTATAGCCCCTCCGATTTTACTTTCAGTTGTTTGAGATGGATAGGTTTTGCCTTCTAACAAATGTTGCAAGGGCAAGTAGAGTGGTTCTGGCAACGAGTCCCACGAGAACCAGTGCACCTCCAATTCTTCATTAGGAGCCTTAACCTTTAGTTCTCCTGAAACGTATTTAGCTTGCATCCAGATCGTAATGTAATGCTTGTTATCAGCTTCAAAGACATCATTGGTCAATGTTCTGAACCGTAAATCACTGATCTTTACACCTACCTCTTCCTCCACTTCGCGCATGGCAGTCTGTTCAGGAGCTTCGCCGAACTCCATATGACCTCCAGGCGCTTGCCATGCTCCTGTCATAGGATCTTTACTTCTTTTTTCCAGCAGTACGCGATCGCCATTCATTATGAGAACCGACACACCCACCATTGGTTTGGGCTGCTCTTTTTGTTGCTCAGCCATTGATGAATCCTTTCTTTCTTTGTATGTCTTGCAAGGACACTATAACTACTTCATACTTATGAAGCAGTAGAGCCACCTTGAAAAGAAGATACTCACTACGATATAGTACGTATTGAGCAAAAAGGAGGATACGATACTCATAACCTTGGCTCTTGGAGAGGTTTGGTGAAGAGGAGCAATTTCCTCGTTCGCTCACCAAAGGGTGATGGTGTCGCTTGTACCAATTCTGCTCTTGTATCTCAATAAGGCTTCATATCGTTCAATATACTGAGGATACCATGCACGTAGCTATACGCACTGCTCTCAGTTGTACGAAGGAGGAAGAAACCTATGCGTGTCAACTTTGGAAGAATGCTCATCTCCCTTGCAGCCATCATCACGGCTGTGGTCCCCTTTCTCGCCGATTGGAACGACTCGCACCTCTTCAGCAAACAGTGGTCTCCCCATGCACGCTTTCATGGGGTGGTATCGTTGGGGATGACCTCTTTGCTCTCATCGGTGGCCCTGTGGTTGCTCTGGAGACGTTCGCCAGATCAGGACGCAGCAGTGACGGTGGCAGCGATGATCCCTATTGCCTACTGGGGTCCGTTTTTTCCTGCCACACTGGTCCGTGGCACAGCTATTGAGGATCCAGGACATCGATTGGTGCGCATCGCGGGTGTGCCAACTAATCTATTAGGAGCTGGAGCGACCGTAATAACCGCCGGACTGGGTTGGTTTATAGATCGCCGTTGGCGTGCGGGTATAGCACGCACAGACTGAAGAAGTGATCTTGCGCTTTAATGCCGACGGGGGGACTCGAACCCCCGACCCAGCGATTAAAAGTCGCTTGCTCTACCATCTGAGCTACGTCAGCACAAAGGTAATATACCACGAGTTGTCAAGGCTTTTGTAGCTTGAAATCGGGGTGTCGAGCATCCATTTCCCTCCATTTTTACCCTCTTTATAGCCCATCTACAGATCACAAAAATAACTCAAGCAAAAAGTATTACACAGCCTTTTATTTGTGCTAAAATTGATCTTGTTTGTTCATATATAACATGATACACTACTACAGTACCGTAACCGTATCCGACCCTAAGATACGCCTTTATTCTCAGCATTCAGGGAGGAGTGCTGTTTGTCCATGCTCCAATAGATACACAGCGCACCTTATTTGAAACTGACAATGTAGTAATAACGTATATTTGTTACTAGTCCCTGGGGTTGTATACGTATCGATGACAGGAGGGGTACTTTCTCCCATACTAGCGGGTAGGGAGAAAGCGCCGATTGTTTGTGGGAAAACAAATACTTATTATTGACGACCAGAGTCAGCTACTTTCTTTGATGCGTCGGATTCTGGAAGATGAGCAGTATCAGGTCTCTATTCTGCAAGATGGTAAAGATGCTTTCTCTCAAATGAAAGCCCTTCTACCAGATTTGCTGATTCTCGATCTGAAACTTGGCAATATTTCCGGGCAAGATATATTGAAGCAGTTGAAAAAGGATGCCATAACAGCCGAAATTCCTGTCATCATCTACACGGCGGCAGTGCTTGAGGCTGAAGAGGTGGCCAGGCTGATCTCGAGTAATCCCAAACTTTACCAAAGGGTATATCTCGTTCGCAAACCATTCGAATTAGAGGATCTGCTTTTTCTTGTTGAGCAAGTCCTCACTGAGCCTGTACGCTGATTGGTCGATTCTGTCAAGCGGTTACTGACCGGGCGTATTCCGGTCATTTTTGTATGGTGTATTGTAATGCTAGTCGAACTTAGTTTTCTACTGTTCAGAAAGGATGAAGGTGAGCTATGAGGTTTGTCTTTGGATTACTGCTGGGATTTGGACTGGGTGTAGCCGTGGGGCTAATCCTGGCACCCCAATCAGGAGAAGTTACGCGGGCACAGCTTGGCGAGCAAGGTGTTATGCTGCGCGACCGCACTTCTGGACTGAGCAACGAGATTCGAGCTCGTGCCACAGATGCGTTGTCGCAGGGTCGCGAAATGTACCAACGTACGAAAGGCGAATTGACGGAGACCTACACCCAGTCCAAGTCTGGGTAAGCCATAGAAAACCGACGTGGGGCGCGAATACTCGAATCGCGCCCTATTTTTGGTTGTATTGTTTTATAAGCTTGTCAACCATATTACCGATTTCATGCCAGATATGGTGCTGATAATCCAGCATAGTTGCCTGACGCAGATCAAACTCCCTATTCGATGGGTCTTTCTTCGCATTTTCCTCAAACTGCCTGGAAAGAGCCAGTGTTTTATCCCCCCGTCCATGCAGATAGGTTGCCAATTGCTGTAAATCCTGGAGCAAGGACGCAAATTTTTCTTCACTGGTTGGCATAATCTTCTTCCCCTGTTGCTTCGTCCGACGGAAGAATCTGTAGTGCATCCGCGTAACGATTAAAGAAATTGAACAAACCGATTACCGTGGCCAGCTCAACAAGCTCACCATCGTCAAAGTGCACCTGTAACTCATCCCATAATTCTTCACTCACATCACGAGCGCTCGTGGTCATGATCTCAGCAAAACGCAATGCCACCAGTTCACGAGCTGTGAAGAGGTGACGATGTGTGTCAATATGGTAGAGCGCGTCTAGCAACTCCTCAGTTACACCTAGTTGCCTTGCCAAGGCAGTATGAGCCTCCATTCAGTAAAAGCAATGGTTGACCTGAGAGACACGCACGGCTAGCAATTCCTTCAACGTTGTTTCAACAGTTCCCGTACGCATGACAGTCTCCAGCAACTGCATGCTATGTTTCATCAGTTCCGGCCGGTGTGCCATGGTGCGAAAGAGAGTAGACATGGTGCGAAAGGATGTTGCTGCATCCAGAGGCAATTGTATGTTATTCACAGGTGGTATGCGTGGCATACGCTGATCTCCTTTAGCGCGAATTGCTTTGTGTTATATCGACAATATATGTACCTATTCAGCAGGGGGTTCCAAGGGGCCTTGCAGGCCCCTTGGCGGGGTGCGGGGTGGCCCCGCCTTCCTCCCGCACCCTGCCGCCGGAGGCGGTGCTAGAGCAAAGAAACCTGCATAGTTACCAATATACTGGACAAAGCGCTAACGTGCAAGCGGATTGTGGGAGAAAAGTAAGGTTATGAAAGAACCTTTTTGGCGTAAGGAGGGCATGGTGTTGACCTGGCGAGGGCAAGCCTCGCCAGGCTTTTCTTTCAAATGTTGTACCACTATTGTGTACCATGTATTAAGATACTAACGTAGGAGATAACAGCCTGTCAATTCGGAGAAAGAGAGCAGATCAAGCCACCCATGAGCCAGAATACACCTGCGGATGCCAGCAAACCACGTACTACTTCCCACAACATATTTGCCGCCCTGTACGAGCGACACTCCCGGGGCGGGTCTGAACGTAATTTCATGGAACCCCTGCGCAAGGAGATCATTGGACAGGCTCACGGCCTCGTTCTGGAAGTTGGAGCAGGCACAGGCCTCAATTTCGCTTTCTACGATCCAGAACAAGTCGAGCGAGTAGAAGCTACTGAACCCGATACTGCCATGCTACGTTATGCACGCGAGCGTTCGAAAACGGCACGCGTGCCTATTACCCTCACACTAGCGCCCGTAGAAGCCTTACCCTTTGCTGATGAGACTTTTGACTGCGTAGTGGCCACACTGGTTTTCTGTTCCGTCACAGATCCGCAACGCGGATTCAACGAAATTCAGCGTGTCCTGAAGCCTGGGGGAACGCTGCTCCTCATAGAGCATGTACGCGCTCAAGGAGCCATCGCCAGACGTATACAGGATATAATTACGCCAGCAACGAAGTTACTGGCTGGCAATTGCCACTGGAACCGGGACACAGAACGTACTGTAGTCAATGCAGGTTTCCAGATTCAGGATAGGCGAGAACTGAGTGGAGTCTTACAGCCGATGATCGTGCTGCGAGCTAGGCGAGGATGACATAGTGTAGGGACCCTACTTTGATATGATTCCCTATTGGTCTTTCTTGTGGCCTTCTTCTTTATGGTGCTTCATCACCGTACGAGCAGCCACTTCCTTGGCTCGTTTTCCATAACGGCCGCTCTTCTCAGAAGACTCTTTAATGTGTTCGTACATACGCTCTTCTTTATTACTGACTCCACTTAGCGGCTTCTTCTTAGGCATCTACGTACTCCTTTCTATACGTTTTACTTACTA
>Ga0137371_10000299_pt1 | contig 34977 bp, 36 predicted proteins | sample SagtaG_7_FD_104919 | JGI IMG/M metagenome (GOLD analysis project Ga0137371, IMG submission 104919) | Vadose zone soil microbial communities from Sagehorn Ranch, Mendocino, California, USA - Sage1_R_40_16 metaG | ecosystem: Environmental > Terrestrial > Soil > Vadose zone | place: USA...
CCAGCGTCGGGTCGATGCCCGGCAGCGCCTGCCGGCGGTCCAGCGTCTCCCCACCCACCGACACCAGGTCCACCACCTCGTCGACCGTGAAGCCGAGGACCTTTTTGCCGCCGTCCATCTCGAGCAGCACGGTGGTGCCACCCCCACCTCCCCCACCCCCCCCTCCCCCCCCTGCCTCCCCTGGCTCCCCAGGTTCGCCTGCCGGGGGTGGCTCGCGCTGGCGCAGGGCCCGCCAGCCCTCCACCACGGTCACCAGGGTCCCCCGCACGTTCACGAGACCCGCCACGAGAGCGGGGGCTCCCGGGATCCTGGTCGACCGCAAGCGTGGCAGGATCTCGCGAACCCGCTCCGCCTCGACGGCACAGAGGAGGCTGCCTACCCGGAAAACGAGCAGTCGGACGGCCCCGGCGTCACTCATCCGATGCGAAGAAGCCAAGATACTGCAAGGGGTTGCGTTGAGCAAGCAGACTCGGATCGGCGGCCGCTTCAGCCAGCGGCGGAAGCAGGTCCGCAGGCCACTCCGACCGCAGAGTAACACGCGCGCCAGTGACCGGATGGGGGAACGACAGCAACGCCGCGTGCAGCAATTGCCGGGGGGCGAGGGTCTCGAGTCGCTCGGCCGCGTGGCGTTCCGAGGCCGTGACCCGCCGGCTGCCCCCGAAGGCGTACTCCCGGTCCCCCACGACCGGGTGACCGACATGGGCGAGGTGCACCCTGATCTGGTGGGTGCGGCCGGTTCCCAGCTCGACCCGCAACAGGTCGGTCTGCGCGAAGCGCGCGACCACGGCGGCGCGCGTCACCGCGTGCCGCCCACCGGCGAGCACGGTCATGCGTTTGCGGTCCTTGGGGTGGCGCATGATCGGCGCCTCGATCACCACCGGGGTCTGCGCGAAGTGACCCCAGGCGAGCGCGGCATAGACGCGCGCGACCTTGCGCTGCTCGATCAGGCGGGCGAGCCGGCGGTGCGCGAGGTCGCTCTTCGCCACGACGAGCAGCCCCGACGTGTCCCGATCGAGGCGATGCACGATGCCGGGGCGGCCCTCCGCCCCACCCGGCGACAGCGCGGTGCCCCGCCCCACCAGCACGTTGACGAGGGTGTCGTCCCAGTGGCCGGGGCCGGGATGCACCACGAGGCCGGCGGGCTTGTCGAGCACCGCGAGGTGCTCGTCCTCGTACACAAAGGTGAGATCGCGGTGGGCGGGGGAGGAGGGGGGGGCGTAGCTCCGGGGCGGCGGCTCGTCGGGGGGAAGCTCCACGGCGACGACGGTGCCGCGCTCGAGCTGGACCGACGCGCGGAGCGGGCGACCGGCGGTGGTGACGCGCTTGTCGGCGATGAGGCGGGCGGCGACGGTGCGGGAGAGGGAGAGCTGGTCGGCGAGGAAGCGGTCCAGGCGCTCGGTGTGGGAGGCGGTGACGCAGAACGTGACGGCGGCCATCAGTGCTCGGCCGCCCTGGCCTCCTCCCCGCCGCGGTGCCGCCCCTCGAGCCAGAGGGAGACCGCGAGCGCGATCGCTCCGACGGTAATGGCGGAATCGGCGACATTGAACGTGGGCCAGCGCGCCGACCCGATCCCCACGTCGACGAAGTCCACGACCCCCTGGGCGCTGCGGATCCGGTCCACGACGTTGCCGACGGCGCCGGCGCACACGAGGGCGAGCGCGAGCAGGCGGAACCGGTCGCCCGGTCGGGCGGACAGCACCATCGAGCGCAGCACGAACAGCGCGGCGATCGCGAGCCCGAAGAAGATCCAGCGCGAGTAGGCGCCGAGGCACAACCCGAACGCCGCGCACTGGTTGTACACGAGGCGCAGCTGCACGTAGTCCCCGATCACCGGGACCGGCACGTGACGCGCGAGCAGCGCCTCGGCGAGGAGCTTCGTCGCCACGTCGGCCGCCACGATGGCGGCCGCGGTGCCCCAGAACAGCCGGCGGTCAGCGGCGTTTGCCATCCTCTTCCTTCGCCTTGCACTTGATGCAGAGCCGCGCGTGGGGCAGCGCGTCGAGCCGCTCGAACCCGATGTCCTCCCCGCACTGCTCGCACTTGCCGAACTTCTCCGGCACCTGGTACAGCCGCCGCAGCGCCTGATTCACGTGCCACAGGTAGCGGCCCTCCTGGGACGCGAACAGGAACGCCTTCTCGCGCTCCATGGCGTCGGTTCCCTGGTCCGCCATGTGGAAGGAGTAGCTCGAGAGGTCGCCGTCGGAGGCCTGCAGACTCGCGTTGAAGGACTCGCCGTAGTAGCCGAGCTCCTTCATCACGCGGGCGCGCTCTTCCAGCAGCCGCTTCTCGAGGTGGGCCAGCTGCTTCTTGTTGAGGCCGCCCTTGGTGGCCTTCGCCTTCGATTTGGCTTTCGATTTCGTCGGCATTATCGGGTACCGCCCTTTCGTCCGTCATGGCGCCGCAGCGCGATAGTCACCCGGCGCGCCTCGATGTCGACTTCACGGGTCAGATCCGCTTCCTCCAGCACCTCGCCGAGCAGGACTCGGCGCGCGAGCGTCTCGCCCGCCACGAAGCCCTGAAACGCGGACACGGCGGCCACGATGTCCTGGGCGCCGGCCACGCTGAGCTCGATGCGCGTGGTGTACTCATACCCCGCCTCTTTGCGCAGGCGCTGCACGCGGTTCACGAGCTCGCGCGCCAGCCCCTCCTGGATCAGGTCGTCCGACAGCCGGGGATCCACCGCCGCCACGTACGGGCCGTCGGCCTGCACGGCCCAGTCGCTCACCACGTCGCGGGTCACGGTGACGTCCCCGGGCTCGAGCGCGAACTCCCCCGCCTGCACGGGCTCCCCACGTTCCAGCGCCTGGAGCTGCTCCGCGGTGAGCTGGGACACGGCGACTGCCGCGCGCGGCGTCTCCTTGCCGTAGCGCTTCCCCAGGCTGCGGAAATCCGCCTTCCCCTTGAGGCGGACGAGGTCGTGATCCGAGCCCGCGACCTCGATGCTCTTGGCGTTGACCTCGGCGGCCAGGATATCTAACAGGTCTGCGAAGGCCCGCCCCTTCACCGGCGCCGGCACGGCGACCTGCAGCTTCGCCACCGGCTGACGCACGTTAAGCCCCCGCGTCTCACGGGCCGCGCGGGCCAGCGACGCGAGCTTGCGAACCGCCGCCATCGCGTGCAGCAGCTCCGGCTCCCGCCGCCCCTGGTCGGCCGGGAACGACGCGAGATGGACCGAGGTTCCCGTGAGCGCCCGGTGCAGCCAGTCGGACAGGAACGGCGCGGCCGGCGCCAGGAGCCGGGCCGCGGTGACCAGCGCCTCGTGGAGCGTCGCGAGCGCCGCCGTGTCCGCCGCGCGGTCCGGGGCCCAGAACCGAGGCCGGCCGGTGCGGACATACCAGTTGGACAGGTCGTCCACCACGAAGTCCATGACGGCGCGCGTCCCGGCGGTCACGTCGTACTCGTTCCACGCTTCCCGCACGGTCGTGACCAGCTCGTCGAGCCGAGCGAGCAGCCAGCGGTCGGCGAGCGCGCGCTCGGGGGCGGGCGGCGCGCCGCCCGCGGGCGTCCAGTCGCCGACGTAGTCCGCGAAGAACTTGTACGTGTGGCGCAGCGTGTTCAAGAAGCCGCGCGTCACGTCGGGGATCTGGCGCCGGTCGAAGCGCTTGGGCAGCCACACCTGGCTCTGCCCGAGCAGGTAGAGCCGCACCGCATCCGCGCCGAACTCCTCGACCACCTGCCACGGGTTGACGACGTTGCCGCGGCTCTTCGACATCTTCTGGCCCTGGGCGTCGAGCACCAGCTCGTTGACGATCACGTGCTTGTACACGATCGAGTCGAACGCCGTCACGCCGATCGCCAGGAGCGAGTAGAACCAGCCGCGCGTCTGGTCCACACCTTCGCAGATGAAGTCGGCGGGGAAGTGCGCCTTGAAGTCGGCCTGGTGCTCGAACGGGTAGTGCCACTGGGCGTAGGGCATCGCGCCGGAGTCGAACCAGGCGTCGATCACCTCGGGGACGCGGCGCATCGTGCCGCCGCACTCGCGGCAGGCCCAGTGGTATCCGTCGATGTACGGCCGGTGGGGATCGAAGTCCGCCGGCAGCCGCTTCCGCCACCGCTCGGCCAGCTCGGCATACGAGCCGATCACCTCGCGGTGCTCCCGCTCCCGGTCGCACTCCCACACGTTGAGGGGCGTGCCCCAGTAGCGGTCGCGTGACAGCGCCCAGTCTACGTTGTTCTCGAGCCACTCGCCGAATCGCCCGCTCCCCACTTCGGGGGGATGCCATGCCACCTGCGCGTTCACTTCGAGCAGGCGCGCCTTCACGGCCGTCGTGCGCACGAACCACGAGCTGCGCGCGTAGTAGATCAGCGCCGAGTCGCAGCGCCAGCAGAAGGGATACATGTGCGTGTAGGGCCGCGTTTCGACCCAGCGTCCCTCGTGCTTCAGGCGCTCGATGATCAACCGGTTCGTCTCCTTGTCGGTCACGAGCTTGCCGTTGATCTCTTCCCAGCGGGTGCCCTGGAACGTGCCGTCGGGCGCGACCGGGTTCACGAACGCGAGGCCGTACTGCTGGGCCACGGCGTAGTCGTCGGCGCCGAAGGCGGGGGCCATGTGCACCAGCCCCGTCCCGTCCTCGGCCGTGACGAACGCCCCGGCGACCACGATGGCCCGCTGGCCCTCCTGCGGCAGCGGCGCCACTTCGATGGGGCGGACGTACTTCTGCCCCACGAGGTCGCGCCCGTGATAGCCCGCGACGCGGGGCGCCTGGCCCAGCGGCTTGCCGCCCACGTGCACGTCTCCGGCGCGCTCCACCGCGACGACGTAGCGGACCCCGTTCACCTCGTACTCGCCGTACTCGAGGTCGGGATGCACCGCGACCGCGACGTTTGCGAGCAGCGTCCACGGCGTCGTGGTCCAGATCAACAGCTGGCGCTTCGGGTCCTGCGCCAGCGGGAACGTCACGTACACCGAATTGGTCTGCACTTCTTCGTAGCCCAGGGCGAGCTCGTGCGAGGAGAGCACGGTGCCGCAGCGGGGGCAGTACGGCAGCACCTTGTGCCCGCGGTACAGCAGCGCCTTCTCGTGCAGCCGCTTGAGCAACCACCACACCGTCTCGATGTACTCGTTGGTGTACGTGATGTAGGGGTGCGCGTAATCCAGCCAGTAGCCGATGCGCTCGGAGAGCGACTCCCAGTCGGTCTTGTACGTAAAGACGCTCTCCCGGCACAGCCGGTTGAACTTCTCGACGCCGTAGGCCTCGATCTGCTTCTTGCCGTTGATCCCGAGCGTCCGCTCGACCTCGATCTCGACCGGCAGCCCGTGGGTGTCCCAGCCCGCGATGCGCGTCACGCCCTGGCCGAGCATGGTGTGGTAGCGGCACACGAGGTCCTTGATGGTGCGCGCGACCACGTGGTGGATGCCGGGGCGGCCGTTCGCGGTGGGCGGGCCCTCGTAGAAGACGAACGGCGGGCTGTAGCGCATGGCCTCCTGCGTCCGCTCGAACAGACGCTCGTGCTTCCAGGTCGCGAGGAGCTGCCGCTCCAGCGCGTCCGGCGAGAGCTTGGGATCGAGGAGCGGGTAGCCCATCAGTTCAGGCGCTCCAGCACGCCGCGAATCAGCGCGGTGAGCCGGGGCTCGGCCGTGCGCGCGACCGCGATGATCTGCTCCACGGATGCCGGCGCGAGCGCGTCGGGCAGGCACTGGTCGGTGATGATCGAGACGCCGAGCACCCTCATCCCCAGGTGCACCGCGGTGATCACCTCCGGCACCGTGCTCATCCCCACCACGTCCGCGCCGAGCGCGCGGAGCATGCGGTATTCCGCGCGGGTCTCGAGGTTGGGGCCCGTCACGGCGACGTACACGCCTTCGCGCAGCGTGATGCCGGTCTCGAGCGCCACCCGGCGCGCCAGCGCGCGGAGCGCCGCGTCGTACGCCTCGGACATGTCGGGGAAGCGCGGTCCCAGCGCGTCATCATTCGGCCCGACGAGCGGGTTATCGCCCAGCAGGTTGATGTGATCGGCGATGAGCATCAGGTCGCCCGGGCTCCACAGCGGGTGCATGCCGCCGCACGCATTCGAGACGACGAGGGTCCGGGCGCCGAGCTGCTGCAGCACGCGGACCGGGAACGCGATCTGTTGCAGCGAGTAGCCTTCGTAGCGGTGAAACCGCCCCTGCATCGCGGCCACGCGCCGGCCGGCGAGCGTGCCGACCAGCAGCCGTCCCGCGTGGCTCTCCACCGTGGACAGAGGAAAGCCCGGGATCTCGCCGTACGGGATCCGCGTCTCCACGGCCATCTCGTCCGCGAGGGCACCGAGCCCGGTGCCCAGAATGATCGCGACGTCGGGGACGAGCTTCGTCCGCGCCCGCACCGCGCGGACGGCGTCCGGAATCATCCGCCCTGCTGGCCGTCCAGTGCGCGCAGCTCCGCGAGCTGCCGCTCGAGCAGGGTGCGGAACCCCGCCACGTAGGCCTGGAACTGGCGCTGCACGTCGCCGGCCTGGCGCTCGATGTCGGCCTTCGCGATGCGCGCCTCCTCGAGCACCCGCTTGCCTTCCACCTCCGCCTCGCGTACCACCACCTTCGCCTCGCGCTGTGCCGCCGCCCGCGTCTCCTCGCGGAACTGCTGTGCCGCGACCAGCGCGTCGTTCATGGCGCGCTCGCGGTCGCGGTACGCCTGCAGCTGCTCGGCGAACGCCGCGAGCCGCTCTTCCAGCACCGACTTCTCGCGCAGGATGCGCTCCAGCTCGTCGGCCACCCGCATGCGGAAGTCCTCGACGCCGAGCGTCTCGTACCCGCGCAGGCTCTTGCGGAACTCCTGCTTCCGCACGTCGAGCGGCGTGAGGTGGAACGCTGCCTCGGTCATGCTCGCTCCGCTCTCGCTCCCGCCCCCCCCGCCTCCCCCGCCTCCCCCGCTCCCGCTTCCGTCTCCCTCGGACCGAACAGCACCGTCCCCAAGCGGATCACCGTTGCCCCCTCCTCGACCGCCGTTCCGTAGTCGGCGGACATGCCCATCGAGAGCGTCGGCAGCCATAGACCCTCCTCCTGCAGTGCGTCCCGCAACACGCGCAGCCCGCGGAACGTGCGTCGTTGCACCGCCACGTCGTCGCTGAACGGTGCGATCGTCATCAGCCCCTCGAGCTGGAGCTGCGGCAGCGCCGCGATCCGGCGCGCCAGCGCCGGCGCCTCGGCGGGCGCGCACCCGCTCTTCTGGGCCTCGCCGGCGACGTTCACCTGCACCAGCACGCGCACCGCCCCGGCCTGCGCGGCCGCGCGCCGGTCCAGCTCCTCGGCGAGCGCGACCGAGTCCACGGAATGCACCAGCGCGAACCGCCCCGGCACGTACTTCGCCTTGTTGCGCTGGAGGTGCCCGATCAGGTGCCACGTGGCGCGGCGCCCGGTGGGCGTGTCGATCTTCGCCAGCGCCTCCTGCACCCGGTTCTCCCCGAGATCCGCGAGGCCCGCGGCGAGCGCCGCTGCCACCGCGTCCAGGCCGAACCCCTTCGTCACGGCGACGATCGTCACGGGGTGCGTCCAACCGGCGGCGGCCTGGCGCCGGGCGATCTCGGCCCGCACGTGGGCCAACCGCTCGGAGAGCGCCCCAAAATTCATAACCGCCAAAGCTAGCCCCCAGTGCGACCTGAAACAATCCGGGGTGCGCGGAACAGCCGGTGGCGGGAGGAGTTACGTGGCCGCGATGACGCGCTCACCGCCTTCCAGGTGCGAGATCGCCCCGGAAAGCAGGTCGCGCACCTGCTCGGCGGTGAGGTGGCGGTGCAGCAGCCCGTGGCTCGCCACGGAGATGGTGGACGTTTCCTCGGAGACGACGAGCACCGTGGCGTCGGTCTCTTCGGAGAGGCCGAGCGCCGCCCGGTGGCGGGTGCCGAGCGACTTGTCGGACACCTTGAACTGCGTGAGGGGCAGCACACACCCCGCCCCGATGATGCGGTCGCCGCGCACCAGCACTGCGCCGTCGTGCAGCGGCGAGTAGGGGGTGAAGATCGTCGTGAGCAGGTCGGCGGAGACCTTCGCCTCCATCGGGACGCCCGATGAGATGAACTCTTCAAGTCCGATGTCGCCCTCGACGGCGACGATCGCGCCCGTGCCGGCGCGCGACAGCCGATCCATCGCCTCGGCAATCTCCTCGGCCACGGACTGGCGCTCGCTCTGCGAGAAGCGGCGCATCAAGCGGGACTGGCCGAGCCGGGCCAGGGCGTTCCGCAGCTCGGGCTGGAACACGACGACCGCCGCGAACGCGCCGTACGTGAACACGACGCTCAAGAGGAAGCTGATCATCTGGAACTTCGCGAGCAGGGCCACGAAGTAGGCCACCGACAGGATCATCACGCCGACCACGATCTGCATCGCCCGCGTCCCCACCAGGAAGAGGAGGAAGCGGTAGATCACGAACGCGACGAGGAGGATCTCGACCACGTCCGGCCACAGCCGCGGGATCAGGAACCGGTAGGCTTCGAAGTTCACGCTGGACCCGCCGTCGTCGCCGCCGCCACCCGCAGCGCCTCGCGCGCGAGCGCGGCGTCGTGGACCCGGAACAGGCGCGCCCCACGCTGCCACGCGAGCGCGCACGCCACAGCCGTCGCGCGGTCGCGGTCCTCGACCGGCCGCCCCGTGGCGGCTCCGAGGAACCGTTTGCGCGACGGTCCCACCGCTACAGGATACCCCAAGCCAGCGATGGTGGCCAGCTCGTCGAGCAGCCGGAAGTTCTGTTCTGGGGTCTTGGCGAACCCGAACCCCGGGTCCACCACGATCCGCTCCCGGTCTACCCCTCCCGCCTCCGCGCGGTCTGTCGCCGCGCGCAGCTCCGCCGCGACCTCGGCCGCCACGTGCCGGTAGACCGCGAGGGAATCCATCGTGTCGGGCGTGCCCCGCATGTGCATCACGATGACCCCGACGCCGGCCTCACCCGCGACCCGGGACAGCTCGGGATCGAAGGAGAGCCCGGACACGTCGTTGACCACCGCGGCCCCGGCCGCGATCGCCGCCCGCGCGACCGCGGCCTTGCGGGTGTCCACGGACACGGGCCCGAGGCGACGGCGGGCGAGCTGCTCGATCACCGGCGCCACGCGGTGGACTTCGTCCGCGACCGGCACCGGCGCCGCTCCCGGGCGCGTCGATTCGCCACCCACGTCGAGCAGCTCGCAGCCGTCCGCCACCAGCCGCTCCGCTTGCGCGATCGCCCGGTCCACCGTGGTGAACCGGCCGCCGTCGGAGAACGAGTCGGGCGTGACGTTCACGATGCCGATGATGACGGGATGATCGAGCGCGACGGTGCACCCGGCGATCTGCCATTGTCGCGGCGGGTCGGCGTGGGCGGCGAGGAAGCGGGCGAGCTCCGGGGCGAGTCCCTCGAGCCCGGGCGGCGCACGGTCGGGACGCGCGAGTGGGGCGAGGCGGCTCGCCGCGGCCCCGATCAGCGCCCACCCCTCGCCCGTGAGGATGTCGGTGCCGGCTTTCGCACTCCAGTGCACCAGCGCCTCGCGCTCGGCGGCGGAGATGTCTTCGAGGAGGACGACGAGGGGAGCGACGCCGGTGGCGGCGAACCACGCGGGCTGGGCGTCCCAGCCACGAGCCGCGAGCGCCGCGCGCACCGCTTCCGGGGTGTGCGCGGCGAGCGCGGTCAGCTTCACGCGCCGGCGGGCTCGGGGGGCGGGCTGCCCAGCACGGGGCCGCGCGCCGGCGTCTTGTCCTTGGCGTCGGCCGGCGACCCGGCGGCGGGCGCGGGGGGGGCCGGCGGGGGCGCGAGCGGCGGCAGCGGCTTGCCGGCCACGACGAGATCGACCTCCTCGCGGTCGAGCGTCTCGCGCTCGAGCAGCGCCGCGGCCAGCCGGTCGAGCTCGTCGTGCCGCTCCGTGAGGATCGCCCGGGCGCGCTCGTAGGCTTCGCCGAGCAGCCGCTTCAGCTCGGTGTCCACCAGCTCGGCGGTGCGCTCGGAGACCTCGCGCCGCTGCACCACTTCGCGGCCCAGGAAGATCTCCGCCTCGCGGTCGCCCACGGCGATCGGCCCGACCACGTCGCTCATCCCGAACTGCGTCACCATGCGGCGCGCCATCTCGGTCGCCTGCTGGATGTCCGAGTACGCCCCGGTCGTAACCTTGTCCGGGCCGAACACCAGCTCCTCGGCCACGCGCCCGCCGTACGACATCGCGAGCTGGCCGAGCAGCCATTGCTTCGTCACGTTGCGGCGGTCCTTCTCCGGCAGGAAGAACGTGATGCCGAGGGCGCGCCCGCGCGGCACGATCGTCACCTTGTGGATCGGATCGATGCCGGGGACGCTGAGCCCCACCAGCGCGTGCCCCGCCTCGTGATACGCGGTGAGCTTCCGCTCCTCCTCGGTGATGACCATGCTCTTGCGCTCGAGGCCGAGCATCACCTTGTCCTTCGCGTCCTCGAGGTCGTCCATGTCGACGACGGCTTTGTTGCGGCGCGCGGCCAGGAGCGCCGCTTCGTTCACGATGTTCGACAGCTCGGCGCCCGAGAGCCCCGGCGTCCCCTTCGCGATGCGCTCGAGGTTGACCTTCGGCGCCAGGGGGATCTTGCGGGTGTGCACGCGGAGGATCTGCTCCCGACCCTTCACGTCCGGCATGTCCACCACGATCTGGCGATCGAACCGCCCCGGCCGCAGCAGCGCCGGGTCGAGGATGTCCGGGCGGTTGGTGGCGGCCAGCAGGATCACACCGTCGTTCGACTCGAAGCCGTCCATCTCGACGAGCAGCTGGTTGAGCGTCTGCTCGCGCTCATCGTGCCCGCCGCCCAACCCCGCGCCGCGATGCCGGCCGACGGCGTCGATCTCGTCGATGAAGATGATGCACGGCGCGTGCGCCTTCCCCTGCTCGAACAGGTCGCGCACCCGGGACGCGCCCACGCCCACGAACATCTCGACGAAGTCCGAGCCCGACATCGAGAAGAAGGGCCGACCCGCCTCTCCCGCCACGGCCTTGGCGAGCAGCGTCTTGCCCGTCCCCGGCGGCCCCACGAGCAGCGCGCCCTTGGGGAGCCGGCCGCCCAGCCGCTGGAACTTCTGCGGATCCTTGAGGAAATCGATGATCTCCTCGAGCTCCTGCTTGGCCTCGTCGGCACCGGCGACGTCGGCGAAGGTGACCTTGGGCGTGTCCCCCGCCAGGAGCTTGGCCTTCGACTTCCCGAAGGCGAAGGCACGGTTCCCGCCCTGCTGCATCTGGCGCAGCATGAAGATGATGAGGCCGAGGATGAAGAGGTACGGCAGGAAGCTGAACAGGAACACGCCGAACGACTGCTTCTCCTCGCGCGCCCGCACGTCCACACCCTTGGCGCGCAGCGTCGCGACCCAGGTGTCGGTGGACTCGAACGGCAGGAGCGTCATGAAGCGGCTCGCCGTGCGCCGTTCTTCGGTGACGGGTGTCTTGAACTCTCCCTTCACCTGGACGCGCTCGGTGACCTCGACCTTGGCGACGTTGCCCCGGTCGAGCTCCTCGGTGAACCTGGTGTACGAGATGTCCACCGCCTCCTGGCGCCGGTTCGAGGCGAACTGCACCAGCGCAATGGACCCCACGATCAGGAGCGCCCAGAACGAGAGCGTCCGGAGCGTCCGGGTCCAGCTGAACTCACGCGGCGGCGGGACGCGGTTGGCCATCAGGTCAAGCTCGCGATGTACGGCAGATGCCGGAAGTTCTCGGCGTGGTCGAGCCCGTACCCCACGAGGAACACGCGCGGGGCGTCGAACCCGACGAACCGGGGCTCGAGCACCAGATGTTCGGCCACATGCTTATGCAATAACGCACAGATCTCCAGACTGTTCGGGTCGCGCTCCCGCAGCAGCGTCACCATCCGGTTGAGCGTCTTGCCCGTGTCCACGATGTCTTCGACCAGGAGGATATGCTTACCCCGGAGCTCCGTTTCCGGATCGTAGAGCAGCCGCACGCTGCCGCTCGAAATCGTGTCGGCGCCGTAACTTGCGGCGACCAGGAAGTCCACCTGCAGCGGCCGCTCGATGCGCCGGACCAGGTCGCTCAGAAAGATGAAGCTCCCCTTGAGGAGGCCGAGCACGAGCAGCTCACCGTCGGGATACGCCGCCGTGATCTCCTGGCCCAGCTCCCGCACACGGCGCGCGATCGCCTCTTCGCTGAAGACGATGCGCTCGAGCTTACGCCCGCCGGTCTGCTTCAGGCTCGTCGCGCTTGGTAACATCCACCCGCACCGCCGGGGTTCCTGGCTGCGGGAGATCGTCGGCACTCCGGCAGATTCCGGGGACCCAGAGAATGGTTTCACCGCGGGCGACCACGGGATACGTCGCCCGATCGCTCCGCGGCACGCGCGCCTCCATCAGCAGCCGCCGCAGCGGCCGCCGCCCCACCCCGCCGAGCGGGATCAAGCGGTCGCCCGGCCGCGGCGGCCGCAGTTCCCAGTCCGCTCCTGCGATCCACGTCGTCCAGTCGGTCCGCGGGAGCCGTGCCGGTGCCGCGCCGGGCTCCCAGTCCACCCGGAAGTCCCCGAACAACGCGCTGCCGCGGTCCGCCGTCGCGACGACTTCCTCCGTCGCGCCCCTGATCTCGCGAATCACGCGCAGCCGTTCGAACGCCACCTCGGCGATCCAGCCGCCGCGCCCCAGCGGCACACGGCGCCCTGACGGACGGCGCGCGAGCCCCACCAGCTGGCGCGCGGCGCGGATCCCCAGCACCAGCCCGACGCGCCGAGCGGCCGCCCGCAAGAGGGCCACGGACAATGTGTTATCATAGCGGGCCAGACTCTCGCGGGCAACTTCGAAGCCGTGGCGCACGCGGCGCAGGCGCAGCTCGGGAAGGTGTTCGAGCATCCGGTCCCAGGCACGCCGCTCCAGCGCCGCCGCGCTCCCGGCCCGCAGCACGTCGTCGCTCACGCGCTCGCCCATGCGGGCGACGAGGAGCGGCAGCAGCGTGGTTCGCACCCAGCTGCGCAGGTGTCGCGGGTCGGCGTTCGCCGGGTCGGCGTGCGTGGGGAGACCGCGTTGCGCGGCGTGCGTGGCCAGGTCGGCTTTGGAGAACGGCAGGAGCGGCCGCACGAGCCCGCCGCGGCCGACTGGCGGCATCGCGGCCAGCCCCGCCGGCGCGCTCCCCTTGAGCATGCGCATCAGGATCGTTTCGAGCTGGTCGTCGCGGTGATGGCCCAGCACGAGATAGCGTGCGCCACGGCGGCGGCGCACCGCGCGGAGCCACGCGTACCGGGCGCGGCGGGCCGCGGTCTCGGTGGCGGCGGGGCCCAGGCCCAGCTCGCCCAGCTCGAACGGCAGCCAGTAGCGCTCGGCCAGTCGCCGCACGGACTGTCCGACCGTCCGACTGTCCGACTGGATCTGATGATCCGCGTGGGCCACGACGAGCGACAGCCCGAGCTCGGCAGCGACCGCCTGCATGAGATCGAGCAGCGCGACCGAGTCGGGGCCGCCCGACACGGCGACGAGCGCCGTGCCGGGCTCTGGGAAGAGCCCGATATGCCGCACGTGCTCGCGGAAGCGCTGCAAGAGAGGAGCCATATATAATGATAACCCTATGCAACCCGACCAAGTGTATCAGCTGCTCCGCGCCCTGACGTCGCCCGTGGTGGCCATCACCGCCGAGCGCGACGGCAAACGCAACGGCATGATCGCCGACAGCGCGGTGCGGGCCTCCATCGTGCCCGCGATCCCGCGCGTGTCCGTGTACATCCACAAGTTCAACTACTCCCACGATATGGTCTTCGAGACGGGGCGCTTCGTGATGCACCTGCTGCGCAACGACCAGTTCGAGCTGATCCATCGGCTCGGGTTTGGAAGCGGTCGCACGCGTGACAAGCTCGCCGACCTGCCGCACCATATCGGGAAGCTCGGCGCCCCGGTCCTCGACGAGTGCCACGCGCACTTCGAGTGCGCGGTGGCGAACGTGATGGACACCGGCAGCTCGACCTGCTTTCTCGGGAACGTGGTGGAGGTTGGCTACGGCACGGCCAGCCGCCCGACGGGCGTGGTGATGACCGCGGCTTACTTCCGCGCCAACATGCCGCCCGAGTGGCGGCCCGAGTACGAGGCCCTGCTCGAGGCCGCGCAGCGGTTCGCGGAAGACCGGTCACGGGACATCAAGCCCGTGGTCTGGCGGGGGCTCCAGGCGTAGGGGGGGCCTACGGCTGCGGCGGCGCTTCTTCCTCGCCGGGGTCGACCGGCGGATGCTCGTACACGATGGGTCGCTCGCAGGTACAGGGCTCGAGGGTCGTGAGGGCGACCTGCGCGCTCGCGCGGGGCGGCCGATACTCGATCTTCGTCGGGTCCGTGATGAGGCCGCCGCAAAAATTGCAGTGGATCGTGCTCATTGGCCCACCTCCGCACAATGTGGCGGGAGCTGATACACGATTCACCGTGGCTCGCGGCCAAGCAAGAGAGCGCGGGACAGTGCACCGGCAGCAAGCGGGCCAACTGCCGCGAGAGCATGCGGTTGGCCCGTCTGTGCAGTTTCAGGGCGCGACGGAGAGCCCGAGGCCCGCCCCGCGAGGAGCGCTAGCCGGTCAAGCGCTGCGGAGCCGTCCTGCTCACGTCGGCAGTGACAGCGCCTTCAGGGCTGCCACCCACGCGATCAGCGTGAGCGCACTACGCAAGTAGTTCAGCCGCGCCCATTGTGTCAGCCGTGCGGTGATCTCCGCTCGAGGCATCGCGGCGCGCTGCAGCCGAAGCATCGTCGGAATGAAGTATGAGAAGGTGGCAATCCGCTCCACCAGAATCACCAGAGCCGCGGTAAGCCACCAGTCGCGCCGCGGTCCCTGGGCATGCCCGGCCGCGACCAGACTCGCCAGGGTCAGCAGGGTAAGCGGGATCGTGGTCACGAACGCCCAGAACCTGCGTCCACTGTCGGGCGACCGCAGGGACTCGGGCGGAGAACTGGCCCACAGGGGAACGACGATTCTCGCCTCGTACAGGCCGGCACCGAAAACGATTCCGAGATTGATGACGAGGAGCCACAGCAGGACTGCTGCGAAATTCACGTCGCTCTCCTAACCGTCGGTCAAGAAGTTCACGCACGACGCAAAGAGGGAGGGACTTCAGTAGCGGCGGTCGGACTCGAACCGACGACCCGCGGATTATGATTCCGCTGCTCTAACCAGCTGAGCTACGCCGCCGAGATTGCAGCAAGGGAACTTAGCGGGGCACCGTCCGGCGCGGGAGGGTCTACTGCGGCGGGGCGAGCCGCTCGCCGTCGCGCCGCTTCGCCAGCAGGCGCTCGGTGAAGTCCACGCGTTCCTCGAGTTCCGTGAGCCGCTGGCGCAGCTCGTCGACCTCGAGGTGGAGCTGCGCAGCCGGTGCATCGTCGGGTGACGCCGCCCGAGCGGAGCGGCGCGCCGCTGCCTGGCCCAGCGCCCGGAGTGCCCGCCCCGCCGACACGGCCAAGATGATGATCGCAACGCCGATGGCCCAGCCGTACTCGCCCATGCCCATGCCCTACATCCTCTCCCGCACGCGCGCAGCGTCAGTAGGGGTCATCCCACGCGACCTCGAAGACGCCGTTGCACCTCGGACACGGCAGCTCGGTCGGTTGGCCCTGCAGCGAGCGGCGATGACAACAGTTCGGGCAGACCGCGTACGTCGAGCCCCAGCTCAGCGGCATATTCACCGCGTCTTGCGGGCGGGGCACGACGGACCAGCGGTCCGGTCGCACCGGCACGATCTGGAGGAACGAGCGGTCGACCCCGAGCGACCGCTCGCCGACACTGAGCACCGCTTCCTGCGGCGTGAGGCGCACGACTTCGTACCACGCTCCCCGCCGCACCCGGCAATTGGCGTCGCCGCGCACGCGGGCCCATTGGGGGGGCGCTTCGGGCATCGCTCACCTCGCGGTCGCGCTCGATCCCGCGTCCACCCGCGGGACGATGCGATAGAGAATCTCCCCCTTCCGGATCATCCCGAACTGCTCGCGTGCCGCGCGCTCCTGCGCCGCGGGATCGGTCTCGAGCGCGCGGGCGAGCCGCTCCAGCGAGTCGAGCTCCAGCTCGAGGTCGCGCACCGCGCGCCGCTCTGCGGCGAGCTGGCGCCGCAGCGTGAGCCAGTCGAGCGTGCCGTACTCCCCTGCCTGGAAGACGAGCGCCGCGAGTGCCACGGCGGCGGCGATGCCGGCGAGACGGGTGCGCGTCACAATCCGTACAGGTCGCGGCCGGGATAGTAGGCCGCGTCGCCCAGCTCCTCGGTGATGCGCAGCAGCTGGTTGTACTTCGCGACGCGGTCGGTGCGCGAGGCGCTCCCGGTCTTGATCTGCCCCACGCCCGTCCCCACCGCGAGGTCGGCGATGAACGTATCCTCGGTCTCGCCCGAGCGGTGCGAGATCACCGCGCCGTACCCGTTGGAGCGCGCGTGCTCGATGCACTGCAGCGTCTCGGTCAGTGTGCCGATCTGGTTCAGCTTGATGAGGATCGCGTTGGCGACGTTCTCCTCGATGCCGCGGTCGAGCCGCTCGACGTTGGTGCAAAAGAGGTCGTCGCCCACGAGCTGCACCCGCGCGGACAGCGCTTCGGTGAGCTTGGCCCAGCCCGCCCAATCGTCTTCGGCGAGGCCATCCTCGATGGACACGATGGGGTAGCGGTCGATCCAGCTTTTGTAGAGCGCGACCATCTCCTCGGACGACTTGGTCCCCGCTCCGCTCTTCTTGAACACGTAGCTGCCGTCCTGGTAGAACTCGGACGCGGCGGGGTCGAGCGCGATGGCCGCGTCCTTCCCGGGCTCGTAGCCCGCGGCCTCGATCGCCGCGATCACCGCCTCGAGCGCCGCCTCGTCGCTCGGCAGGTTGGGCGCGAACCCGCCTTCGTCGCCCACGGCGGTCGAGAGGTTGCGCTTCGCGAGCACCTTCTTGAGGGCGTGGAACACCTCGACGCCGATCCGCAGCCCCTCGGGAAACGCCTCCGCGCCGATCGGGACGACCATGAACTCCTGGAAGTCGACGTTGTTCGCGGCATGCGCCCCGCCGTTCAGGATGTTCATCATCGGCACGGGCAGCACGTTGGTGACCGGGCCGCCCAAGTAGCGGTACAGCGGGAGCCCGGCCTCCTGCGCCGCGGCCCGCGCCACGGCCATCGAGACCGACAGGATCGCGTTCGCGCCGAGGTGGCCCTTGTTGGGCGTGCCGTCGAGGTCGAGCATCGCCGAGTCCACCGCGATCTGCTCCTCGGCCGACATCCCCTCGAGCCGTGGCCCGATCACCTCGTTCACGTTCTTGACTGCCTCGAGCACGCCCTTGCCCAGGAACCGCTTCTGATCGCCGTCGCGCAGCTCCACCGCTTCGTGCTCGCCGGTGGACGCGCCGCTCGGCACGGCGGCCCGGCCGGCCGCGCCGCTCGCCAGCGTGACGTCGGCCTCGATGGTGGGGTTGCCCCGGCTGTCGAGGATCTCGCGCGCGTGCACCGAGATGATCGTGCTCATGGTGGCCCCTACCCTAGCCCGCAGGGGCGCCCGCGTCAACGCGCGCCTGCAACGCGACGATCGCGGCCCGGACCCGGTCGCGCAGCGCCTGGCGCTGGTCGAGCCGCAGCCCCGCGGTCGGGATCGGGTCGCCCACCAGGATGCGGATCGGTCGCGGGCGCACGCGGATCGCGCCCTTGGGGAGGATCTCGAAGGTATGATGCACGTACACGGGCACGACCGGCACCTGCGCGGCGATCGCCAGCCCGAACGGCGCGTTCTTGAAGGGCTGGAGCTTCCCCGTGCGGCTGCGCGTTCCCTCGGGGAACACCACGGGGGACACGCCGCTCCGGATGACGGCTCCAGCGCGCGCGTAGCCTGCGAGCGCGCGCCGCGGGTTCGACCGGTCGATCAGGATGTGCCCCGCCCGGACCATCGCCCGGCCCACGAGCGGGATCTTGGCGAGCTCCTGCTTCCCCACGAAGCGCACCGAGCCGGGAAGCGTGGCGGCCAGCGCCCAGATGTCGAACATCGACGAATGGTTGGCGGCGTACACCACCGGCCCGTCTCGGGGGGGGGGAATCCGCTCGAGCCCCTCCGCGCGCACCGGCGTTCCCGCCGCGTCGAGCAGGTCACGCGCCCAGTCGTTCGTACCCCAGTCGTAGATCCCGCCCCCGCCCCCGCCCCCCCCCGGGCGCTGGTTCACGCCCAACAGCGCGGCCACGATCACGGTGGCCGCGTGCACGAAGCTCGAGACCAGGAGGACGAAGTAAAAGCGGATGGTGGCGATCATCGGCCGGAAAAATGATCGAAGCCGGGCGGCGGCGTTATCGGTCGTCCGTGATCCGTCATCCGGAGTCCGCGGCCCGTCGTGCAGGCGCCGATCAGCGTGAGGGAGAGGCCGGTCGCGCGACGGAAGGCGCGCGCGTCACGCTCCCCGAAGCGCGGCGGCAGGGCCACGAGCAACTCGAATTCCTCGCCGCTCCGCGCCGCCGCGCGCGGCGCCACGCCGGGCCAGCAGGGGATCCGCTCGAGCTCGATCTCGACCTGCACGCCCGACGCCGCGGCGACCTGGCCCGCATCACCCGCCAGTCCATCCGAGACGTCGATCAGCGCGCGAGCGCCCCGGCGCGCGAGCCAGCGCCCGGCGGCGATGCGGGGCTCCGGGTGGGCGAAGCGGCGGGCCAGCGGCCGCGGGAGACCGCGCCGGCTGCCCCGCCGGAGCGCGGCGAGCGCGAGCCCGGCGCCGCCCAACCGCCCAGTCACCCACACCCCGTCGCCCGGCCGCGCGCCGCTCCGCCGCACCGGCCGCTCGGCGATGCCGAGCACGCACACATCCACGAGGTAGCGCGGCGCGCGCACCAGGTCGCCGCCCAGCACGCTCGCCCCCACGCTCCGCGCCGCGGCGCTCACGCCTGCCATGATCTGCACTGCAGGTGAGGCGTTGCCCGTTGCACGTTGCCCGTTCCCCGGGACGCCGAGTGAGACGAGAAGCCCGAGCGGGTTCGCGCCCTCGGCGGCGAGGTCCGACAGCGCCGCGGCCGCCGCGCGCCAGCCGATCTCCCGGAACGAGAGCCAGTCGGTCCGGAAGTGCACGCCTTCGAGAGACAGATCGACACTGACGGCGAGCGTCCGGCCGCCGACCGGCACCAGCGCGCAGTCGTCGCCCAGGTCGCGCGCTGCGCGGCCGAGCGTCGCGAAGATCGCGCGCAGGCGGTCGAACTCGCCGCCCGCGCCGAGGCGGAGGTTGCCGGGCGCGCGCCGCGTCATCGCCGCGCGGCGTCGCGCGCGAAGCGCACGAGCCCGCTGTCGGTCGCGACCCACAGCCAGCGCCGGTCCACCGCGACGTCGCGCACGGCCGCCGGCAGGTCGTACGGCACGCGCAGCACGTGAAAGCTCCCGCTTGCAAGATCCCACAAGGCGAGGCCGTCGAGCCCGCCGATCCACACTGCCCCGCCCCCGCCCCCCCCACCCGCGTCGGCAGCGAGCGCGGTGACGTGTCCCAGGTCGGCGCGCGCGTGGACGAGCGTCCAGCGGCGCGTCGCGGGATCGCGCCAGGCGAACTGGTCCGCGGTGACGGCGACGAGCGTCTCCCCCGCGAGCGCGAGGGCGAGGATGGGGTCCCGCAGGGCGGGCTGGCCCACGACATCCGGCGTCACGGCGACCTCGCTCGCGCCCGGCGCGAGCAGCCCCAGCCCGCTCGCCGTCCCGACCCACAGGCTCTCACGCACGGCGGCGACGCTCAGGACCGGCTGCGCGAGATTCCCCACCGGCACCACCTTGTCTGCGTTGGTCACGATCGCGAGCCCGCGCGCCGTCCCCACCCAGCAGCCGTCCGGCGCGGGGGCGAGGCTCAGCGCGTCGTCCGACGGCAAGCCCTGCCCCTCGTCGAAAGTGCGGACCGCGGCGCTGCCCCCGCCGCCCCCACCGCCCCTGCCGCTCCCCAGCGCGATCCGGATCACGCCGCGCTCGCACGCGAGCCACAGCAAGCGCTCCGCCGAGAGGAGCCGCCGTCCCTGCACGCAGCCGAGGCCGAGCGCGCCCGGACCTTCGATGGTCGTGTCGGCGGAAAGGTCGGCCGCGACCCACGCGACCCCGTGCCGCTCCCCGCCCCCGCGCCCCGCCGACGCGACCCACACCCCGCCCGGCGCGAGTGCCACGGCGCCGGCACGCGCGCCGAGCAAGCCGAAGGGCAGGTCCTCCCACTCGGCCGTCAGCGCGTCCACCCGCACGAGCCCCATCCCGTCCGTACCGAAGAAGAGGTCGCTCTGATCGGGCGAGCGCGCGGCCGCGATGAAGCGGTGGGACCGGAGGCGCGGGTCGGTCAGGATGAGCGCGCGCAGCGCCTGCGCTCCCGGGGAGAGGCTCAGCGCGGTCGCGGCGTCGAGCGGCTGGATCCGCTGGCCGGGAGGTGGGAGCGGGCGGTCCTCCACCGGAAGGATCGCGCCGCGGGGCAGAAAGCTCCACCCGAACGCGCCGAGTACGAACACGCCGCTCGCGGCGTCGCGCGCGTCGAGCATCAGACTCCTCACGCCTCCGGCGACCGCCCCCGAGTCCCAGCGCTGCGCGTCCGCGTCGTAGCGCGCCCAGCCGCCGGTGGTGCCGAGCCACACGGCATTCCCGGTCACGTCCGCAAGCGCGACCCACACGGGCGCGGCGGGATAGCCGTCGAGCGCCGTGACCGGCAACCGCCACGCCCGCGCCTGCCGGTCGTAGATGATCAGCCCGTGCCTGGTGGCGCCGAACACGATGAACGGCGAGACCGCGACGGCGGTGACATAAGAGAAATCGGAGATGAGGGCGCGATCCTCAGGTCTCCAGAAGCGGGACTGGGCGGATAGCCGGATAGACGGATAGGCGGTTAGTGACACTGCACCGAGTACCGCCGTTCTAACCGCCCAACCGCCTATCCGCCTATCCGCCTTCATTCGGTTTCCGGCGGCTCGAGCACCGTCAACACGGGCGGTCCGAGCGGCCGTGCGTTCGCCCAGGCGCGCCAGATGTCGGGGAGCGCGGCGAGCACGTCCGCCGGCCGCAGGCTGCGCGCGGTCCACTGGCGGGCGCCGTGCTCGGCCGCGCGACCGAGCGCGTGCGCCCCCAGGGCGGCCGCCTCCGGGCCCGCGCTGCCGCGCGCCAGGAAGGCGCCGATGAAGCCGGCCAGCAGATCGCCCGACCCGCCGGTCGCGAGCCCCGGGTTACCGCTCGCCACCACGTGGATCGGACCGCGCAGATCGGCGATCACCGTGGGAACGCCCTTCAGGAGGACGGTCCCCTTCACCCGCTGCGCGGCCTTCACGGCGGCGGCCCAGCGGTCGTTCGCCGCCTCGTCGGCGAGCTGGTCGCCGAACTGGGCGCGGAACTCTCCCAGATGGGGCGTGAGGACCACGGGCCGCTCCGCGGGACCCTGGAACAGGGTGAGCGCGTCGGCGTCGATCACCGTGGGGATGGCGCGGCGCGCCAGCACCGCCTTGAGGAACGGCCCGCGCGGCGGCTCGCGGCCGAGCCCGGGACCGACGACGAGCGCATCGGCCCACTCGAGCGCGTCCCCGGCCGGGGGTTCGAGCTCGGGGCCCAGGGCGGACTCGACCGTGAGGACGTCGGGGAGGCTGGCGCGCGCGGCGGCGATGGTCTCCTTCCCGGCGACGAGCTTCACGAGCCCCGCGCCGGCCGCGAGCGCCGCGCGCGCGGCATGCAGCGCGGCGCCGGTCATGCCGTTCGAGCCGCCCACCACCGTGACGCGGCCGCGGTCGCCTTTGTGCATCGTGGGCGCGAGCTTGGGGAGCCGCACCCCCGCCCACGCGTCGGTGACGAGCACCGGCCAGACGGGATCCGGGGGCGGGAAGCCGATGTCCACCACGACCACCTTGCCGCACCAATCACGCGCGAGCAGGTGGCCGCGGCGCGGGCCCCCGAACGTCACCGACACGTCGGCGCGGAGCGGGCCGTGGGCCTCGCCGGTCGAGAGGTCGAGCCCCGTCGGCCCGTCGATCGCGACGATGGGCGCGCCGTAGGTGACGAGCCGTTGCGACAGGGCGAGCACGTCGCCGCGGGCGGGACCCGTGGCGCCGGTGCCGAGCAGCGCGTCCACCGCGACGGCGGTCGCGGGCCACGGCTCCTCGCGGCCGATCTCGCGCACGCCGTCGACGCGGGCGAGCGCGCGGTTGTCGATCGCGTCGTCGGTCTTGGGGTCGAGTGCCGTCACCCACACCGGGACGCCGCCGGCGTGCAGCGCCCGCGCCGCCACCCAGCCGTCCCCGCCGTTGTTCCCCGCCCCCGCGGCGACGAGCGCGCCGCGCGTGAGCACGTCCGGAAAGTCGCGCAGCAGGACCTGCGCCACGGCACGGCCCGCGGCCTCCATGAGGACGCGGGAGGGGATGCGGTACTGCGTGCGCGCGGCCGAGTCCCAGGCGGCGGCCTCGGTCGCGGAGAGCACGGGAACGGGATTCACGCGATGACCACGCCTCCGTAGCCCACCACGGCATCATCCTCCCCCGTCACCATCCCCGAGTGGCTGTAGTGGACCACCTCGGCGCGCGCCGCGCCCCCCCCGCCCCCCCCGCCCCCCCCGAGCGCCCGGATCGCGGCGATCACGGTGGCCGTCGGGGCGCGGCCGCACATCGAGATGTGCTCGCGCCGGCAGCGGGCGAGCAGCTCCGCGCCGTCGAGCGCCGCGACCGCCTCGAGGGCGCGGTGGTCCTTGCGCTCCGAGACGGTCGCCGGCTCGTAGTGGTTCAGGTCGCTCGACGCAAGCAGCAGCACCCGCTCGGGCCAGCGGCCCACGAGCGCCGCGAGCGCCTGGCCCAGCCGCTCGCACCCCTCCCACGCATCCCACGCGAGCACCAGCGGCACGATGCGCACGTCCGCGCGCAGCACCTGGAGAAACGGCAGCTCGACCTCCACCGCGTGCTCGTCCGCGTGTGCCGCGTGGTCCGATCCCACGAGCGGCGACGCATCGAGCAGCGCCGCCGCGAAGCGGTCGTCCACCGCGACGTCGCCGAGCGGGGTGCGGAACGCGCCCGCCTCCCACAGCGATGCCCCGCCGGGCGCGTGGCACACGCCGGTATGGTTCGGCGCGACGATCACCACGATCGGCGGGACGTCGAGGCGGGCGAACACGTGCGCCGCGGTGAGCCCCGAGTACACGTAACCCGCGTGCGGCGCCACCGCCGCGCGGGCCGGCGCCGGACGCGCGCCGGCGGGGGGCACGGGGGGCACGGGGGGCACGGCGGCGAGCAGCTCGCGCACGGCGCGCTCGAGCTCGCGTGCCGTCCCCGGGTAGAAGCGCCCGCTCACGGCGGGCGCGCGCACCGCGCCCAAGTCTATTTGAAGCTCTGGCCGATCGCGCGACCGAAGGAGATCTCCCCGTTATCGATGCGGATGTTGAACCCGCACTCCGGGTTGGTGCAGACCCAGGCCTTGTAGGTGATCGGCGCCCCGTCGCGGCCATAGTCCGATAACGGGATGAGGAGACCTTGCTGACACTTCTTGCAGGCGGGCCATTCCCTCACGTCGTCCATGCGGCACCCCCCTTCACCCGATGCGGCGCCCCCCGCGCCCCCCGCCCCCCCCGCTACCCGCGCTCCACCCCGGGCCAGCGGTAGCCGGCCCGGAACTCCTCCGCGAAGTCGTACACGTGATCGAAGTCCTCGGGCTGGTCGCTCGCCTGGCGCGCGAGCTGCCCGATCTCGTTGAGCGCGAACACGATGCGGCCGCGGTCCTGGGTGCCCAGGATGCCCCAGTGCCGCAGCACCGTCGGCGCGAGCAGCCCGAACTGCTCGAGCGCGAAATCGCGGCACGCCCAGGCGAGCTCGGCCCCGCTCAGATGGCGGCGTGCCGGCAGCTTGCCCTGCGCGTACTCCAGGGCCGCCAGCACGAACAGGTAGCCCCGCTCGTGGTAGCGGCCGTCCTGCCGCCCGATCCGCTGGAACGCTTCCTCGAGGGTCGCGAAGTCGCTCACGGCCGCGCCTCCGCCGGCCCCGACGGCCGGGGCCGCAGCGGCACCGGCCGCGCGTACCGCGGCTCGAGCAGCGCCAGCTCCAGCACTTCGTCGATCGTTTCCACCGGCTTGATCTCGAGCAGCTGTTTCACTTCGTCCGGCACCTCGATGATGTCGCTCTGGTTGCGCGCCGGCACCAGCACGGTCTTCACGCCCGCGCGCGCCGCGGCGGTCAGCTTCTCCTTCAGCCCGCCGATCGGGAGCACCCGCCCCCGCAGCGTCAGCTCGCCCGTCATCGCCACATCGTGGCGCGCGGGGCGCTGGCACAGGAGCGACGCCAGCGCCGCCGCGATCGTGATCCCCGCCGACGGCCCGTCCTTCGGCACCGCGCCGGCCGGCACATGCAGGTGCACGTCCGTCTGCGTGAACGCCTCGAGCGGGATGCCGAGCGCGGCGGCGCGCGCCCGCAGCAGGCTCCACGCGGCCTGGGCCGACTCCTTCATCACATCGCCCAGCTGTCCGGTCAGGGTGATCTGCCCCTTCCCCGGCATCTGGATCGCCTCGATGAACATGATGTCGCCGCCCACCGGCGTCCACGCCAGCCCCGTCGCCACCCCCACCTCGGGGCTCCGCCCCGCCACCTCGCTCTGCACCTTGGGCTGGCCGGCGTACTTCTCGAGGTTCTTCGCGGAGATCTTGGCCGACTTGGCCCGCCCCTCCACCACCTCCAGCGCGGCCTTGCGCAGCACGCCCTGGATTTCGCGCTCGAGCTGGCGCACGCCCGCCTCGCGGGTGTATTCGGCGATGAGCCGCTCGAGCGCCCCATCGGCGACGCCGGCCCGGTCCCCGCTGAGGCCCGTCTCCTTCAGCTGCCGCGGGAGCAGGTAGCGCTTCGCGATCGCGAGCTTCTCGCCCGGCGTGTACCCGGGTAAGGTGAGAACTTCCATCCGGTCGAGCAAGGGGTCGGGGATCGGGGCGAGGCTGTTGGCGGTCGCGATGAACATCACGCCGGAGAGATCGAACGGCACCTCGAGGTAGTGGTCCACGAACGCGGCGTTCTGCGCCGGATCGAGCACCTCGAGCAGCGCGGCGGTCGGGTCGCCGCGCACGTCGGCCCCCATCTTGTCCACCTCGTCGAGCATGAGGAGCGGGTTGCGCGTCTCGCAGCGCTGCAGCGCGTGGATGATGCGCCCCGGGAGCGCGCCCACGTAGGTGCGGCGGTGGCCGCGGATCTCGGCCTCGTCGCGCACGCCGCCCAGCGACACGCGCGTGAAGCGCCGTCCCAAGGCCTCCGCGATGCTCTGGCCGAGGGACGTCTTCCCGACGCCGGGGGGGCCCACGAAGCAGAGGATGCTGCCCCGCGCCTGGGGGTTGAGGGTGCGGACCGCGAGGTACTCGAGGATCCGCTCCTTCACCGTCTTGAGATCGTAGTGGTCGCGGTCGAGGATGTCGCGGGCCGCCTTCAAATCGAGGCGGTCCTCGGAGGTGCGGCCCCACGGCAGCGTGGCGAACACCTCGAGGTAGGTGCGGGCCACCTGGTACTCGGCTGACTGGGGCGACATCTGGCGCAGGCGCTTGAGCTCGCGCTCGCCTACTTTCTTCGCCTCGGGGGAGAGCCCCGCCTCATCGAGCCGGCGCGCCAGCTCGGTCAGCTCGTCGTCGCCTTCCTCCTCGCCCAGCTCCTGGCGAATCACGCGCAGCTGCTCGCGCAGCACGTACTCCCGCTGGTTCTGGTCGAGCCGCGTCCGCACCTTCTCCTGGATCTGACTCCCGACCTCGAGCACCTGCAGCTCCTGGCCGAGCAGCTCGGCCAGGCGCTCGAGGCGGCGGGTCACGTCGTCGATCGCGAGCAGCTCGGCCTTGGCCGGCAGCGCCAGGTCCAGGTTCGCGGCGGCGAAGTCCGCGAGCTTGCCCGCGTCGGTGATCCCGGCGAGGACCTCGTGCAGCTCCTCTCCCAGGTAGGGCGCGATATCGACCACGCGCGAGAACTGCGCGTGCACCGTGCGCTTCAGCGCCTCGGTGCGCGCGTCCTCGACGGCCGTGGACGTGAGCGTCTCGTAGCCGGCCTCGAGCCAGTGCGCGGCGGCGGTCACCTCGAGCAGGCGCGCCCGCTCCAGCCCCTGCACCATCACGCGGACCGAGCCATCCCCGAGCTTGAGCATCCGGACCACGGTGCCGAGCGTGCCGACCTCGTACAGCTCGTCGGCGCGCGCCTGCATCACCGCGCCCTCGGGCGGCTCGGTGCCGCCGAGCGGCTTCACCACGCCGAGCAGCAGCCGCTTGTTCCCCTGCACCACCTCGTCGATCAGCTGCGCGGCGAGCGGATCGGTCAGCGCCAGCGGCAGCACGACGTGCGGGTAGACCACCAGCTGGCCGAGCGGCAGGATCGGGAGGCGGTCCATCTACTGCACGCGCACCGACTGCGGGCCCGACAACCGGGCCGGCAGCTTCGTGAGCCGCACCTCGAGGAAGCCCTGCTCGTAGTTCGCGCGGATGCTCTCGGGATCGACCGGCACCGGGAGGCGGAAGCGGCGCTCGAACGGGCCCACCTGCACCTCCATCGCGTGATAGTGGGGCTTGCCCTCGCGCCGCAGCTTGCGCTCGCCCGCGATGGTCAGGATGCCGTTGGCGAGCTCGACGGTGAAGTCCTCCGAGCGCATCCCGGCGATGTCCATGCAGATGACGAGCGCGTCGTCGGTCTCGAAGATGTCGGTGGGGGGCTTCCACTTGGCCGAGGCGACGAAGCCCACGGGGCGGCCGTGGGCCACCTCGTTGAAGTAGACCTCGAGCTCCTCGGGGGGATGCACCGTGAAGGAGCCCGAGCCCCGAGAAGGCCGGCTCGACGACCCGCCGCCGCTCTCAACCATGGGAAGCGACGGTGGCGCGCGGTGCGGCGTACAGCGGGAACTGCCCCGTGAGCTCCCGTACCTCGGCCTTGACGCGCGTGATGGTGGCGTCGTCCTGCTTCGTGAGCACCTCGTCGATCAGACTCGCCACCTTTTCCATCTCGGGCTCGGCGAAGCCGCGCGTCGTGACCGCGGGCGTCCCGATGCGGATGCCGCTCGTGACGAAGGCCTTCTGCGGGTCGCCCGGGATCGTGTTCTTGTTGACGGTGATGGCGGCCCGGTCGAGCAGCTCCTGCGCCTCCTTGCCCGTGACGTTCTTGGGGCGCAGGTCCACGAGCATCAGGTGCGTGTCGGTGCCGCCCGAGACGATGGCGTAGCCGCGCTCCACGAGCGCCGCGGCCAGGGTCTGGGCGTTCTTCACCACCTGCTTCGCGTACTCCCGGAACGCCGGGGTGAGCGCCTCGCCCAGCGCCACGGCCTTGGCGGCGATGACGTGCTCGAGGGGACCGCCCTGGATGCCCGGGAACACCTGCTTGTCGACGTCCTTCGCGAATGCCTCCTGCGACAGGATGATCCCGCCGCGCGGGCCGCGCAACGTCTTGTGCGTCGTCGTGGTGACGATCTGGGCGTGCGGCACGGGCGACGGATGGATGCCTGCGGCCACGAGCCCGGCGAAGTGCGCCATGTCGACGACGAAGATCGCCCCGACCTCGTCGGCGACGCTCCGAAGCGCCGCGAAGTCGATGATCCGGGCGTAGGCCGAGCCGCCGCCGACCAGGATGCGCGGCCGCTCGCGGCGCGCGACCTCGCGCACCTGGTCGTAATCGATGCGACCGGTCTCTTCGCGGACTCCGTAATGCACGGCGCGAAACAGCGTCCCCGAGAAGTTCACCGGCGCGCCGTGGGTCAGGTGCCCGCCGTGCGGCAACGCGAGCCCGAGCAGCGTCTCGCCCGGCTTCGCGACGGCCAGATACGCGGCCATGTTGGCCTGGGCGCCCGAGTGCGGCTGCACGTTCGCGTGCTCGGCCTTGAACAGCGCCTTCGCGCGGTCGATCGCGAGCTGCTCGACCTCGTCCACCACCTCGCAGCCGCCGTAGTAGCGCTTCTTGGGCAGCCCTTCGGCGTACTTGTTCGTGAGCGCGGAGCCCATCGCCTCGAGCACCGCGACCGTGACGAAGTTCTCGCTCGCGATCAGCTCCAGCCCGTGCTCCTGCCGCTCCACCTCGCGGCGGATCAGCTGGTAGATGGCCGGGTCGGCCTTCGCGAGCGGCGCGCGCCGGTCGATCATGCGTCGATCTTCGCGACGCGCCGCTCGTGGCGGCCGCCCTCGAACCTGGTGTCGAGCCACCTGCGCAGGATCTCCACCCCTTCCTCCTCGCTCACGAACCGCGCCGGCAGCACCAGCACGTTCGCGTCGTTGTGTTTGCGCGCCAGCTCCGCGATCTCGGGGCTCCAGGCGACCGCCGCCCGCACGCGCGGGAACCGGTTCGCCACATAGGCCATCCCGAGCCCCGTCCCGCAAGTCAGGATGCCGCGCCGCACCTTGCCCTCGCTCACGGCCGCGGCGACGGGCTTCCCGTAATCGGGAAAATCGTCCACCGGATCGAGCGCCTTCGGCCCCACGTCCACCGGCTCGTAGCCCAGCCGCTTCAGCTCGTCCACGAGCGTCTGCTTCAGGCGGAAGCCCGCGTGGTCCGCCCCGACGTAGATCTGCTCAGACAAAGTTGCAGCGCACCTTCGCGATCGCGGCGATCCGCTGCTCCGCCAGCCGATCCGCGGCGCGGTAGCTGGGGATGCCCTCCTCGCGCGCGATCTCGAAGACGCGAAGCAGGGTGTCGTAGATCTCTCCCGCCTTGCTCCGCGCCCGCTCCGGCGCCCAGCCGTGCAGCTCGGCGTTCACGTTGATCAGCCCGCCGCCGTTGATCACGTAATCCGGCGCGTAGGTGATGTGCCGCTCCTCGAGCAGGTCGCCGTGCCGGTCCTCGGCCAGCTGGTTGTTGGCGCCGCCCGCCACGATCTCCACGTGGAGCCGCGGGATCGTGGCGTCGTTGAGCACGGCCCCCAGCGCGCACGGGGCGAAGATGTCGGCCCGCACATCGTAGATCTCGTCCGTCCCCACCGCCTGGGCGCCCACCTCCTCCACCACCCGCTTCACGCGCTGCGGGTCGATGTCGGTGCAGCTGATCTGCGCCCCCTCGGCATGCAGCAGCCTCGCCAGATGATAGCCCACGGAGCCGCACCCCTGCAAAGCCACGCGCTTCCCGGCCAGGCTGTCCGAGCCGGCGCGGTAGCGGGCGCACGCTTTCATGCCCCGGTACACCCCGTACGCGGTGACGGGCGAGGGATCGCCCGACTTCCCGATCAGGCCGGTGACGTGGTTCGTCTCGGCCTTGATGTACTCCATGTCGCCGGTCGTGGTGCCGACGTCCTCGGCGGTGATGTAGCGCCCCTTGAGCGACTCCACGTGCCGCCCGTGCGCGCGGAACAGCGCCTCCCGCCGCGTGGTGCGGTTGTCCCCGAGGATGACGCTCTTGCCGCCGCCCAGGTTCAGCCCCGCCACCGCCGCCTTGTACGTCATGCCGCGCGCGAGCCGGAGGGCGTCGATGAGCGCCTCCGTGTCGCTCCGGTAGTTCCAGAAGCGCGTGCCGCCGAGCGCGGGCCCGAGCACGGTGGAGTGGATGGCGATGATGCCGCGGTACCCGGCGGACGGGTCGTAGTAGACGCTGACCTGCTCATGGTCGTGTTCGGCGAGCAGCGCGAACAGCTCGAACGGCGGGGTCGCCTCCGGCTCGCGCCCGGGGCTAAGCTCGAGGGTAGAGGCCGCGGGCGACGATGATCCGCTGGATTTCGCTGGTGCCTTCATAGATCTCGGTGACCTTCGCGTCCCGGAACAGTTTCTCGACGGGGAAGTCCCGCATGTAGCCGTACCCGCCGAACAGCTGCACCGCCTGGATGGTGACCCACATCGCCGTCTCGGAGGCGAACAGCTTGGCCATGCTCGCCTGCGTGGTGATGTCGTCCCCCGCGTCCTTGCGCGCCGCCGCCGCGTGCGCCAGCGCCCGCGCCGCCTCCACCCGCGTGGCCATGTCGGCCAGCTTGAACTGCACGGCTTCGAACTCCCGCAGCGCCGCGTCGAACTGCTTCCGCTCGGCGCAATACGCCACCGCGTGCTCGAGCGCCCGGCGCGCGATCCCGACCGCCTGTACCGCGATGCCGAGGCGACCGACGGCCAGCGCCTCCATCGCGTACCCGAACCCCTGCCCCTCCTCGCCGAGCAGATGGTCGGCGGGCACCCGCACGTCCTCGAGCGCGAGCGCGACCGTGTTCGAGGCACGGAGGCCCATCTTATCCTCCGGCTTCCCCGCACGATAACCCGGCGCGTCGGTCGGCACAATGAAGGCCGAAATCCCGCGCTCGCTGCGGGCCATCACGATCATGAGGTCGGCCGTGCCGCCGTTCGTGGCCCACGCCTTGGTGCCGCTGAGCACCCAGCAGTCACCGTCGCGCACCGCCCGCGTGCGGAGCGACGCCGCGTCCGAGCCCGACTCCGGCTCGGAGAGCGCGAATCCGGCGAGCAGCTCCCCGCGGGCCATGCTCTTGAGGAAGCGCTCCCGCTGCGCCGCGCTGCCGTGGCGCAGCAGCATCGTGGTCGGGATCGCGTTGTGGATGGAGACGGAGACGGCGATGCTCGCGTCCGCCGCCGCGATCTCCTCGAGCGCGAGGAAATACGTCAGCGTGTCGAGCCCCATGCCGTCGTACTGCTCCGGCGTGCACATCCCGAGGAAGCCGAGCTTGCCGAGCTCGTCGATCACGTCGCGGGCGAAGTGGCGCGTGCGGTCCCACTCGGCCGCGTGCGGCTCGATGCGGGTGCGCGCGAACTCGCGCGCCAGCTCCACGATGTGGCGCTGCGTCTCCGAGAGGCCCGCCGGCTCAATCGCGATAGCCATAGAACCCGCGGCCGCTCTTCCGGCCGAGCCGCCCGGCGGCGACCATCTTGCGGAGCAGCGGCGCCGGGCGGTACTTGTCGTCGCCCAAGTCGCGCTGCAGCACCTCGAGGATCGCAAGGCACACGTCGAGCCCGATCAGGTCCGCGAGCGCCAGGGGTCCCAGCGGATGGTTCATCCCCAGCTTCATCACCGTGTCCACCGCCTCGGGGGTGGCGACGCCTTCCATCACGCAGAAGATCGCCTCGTTGATCATCGGCATGAGCACCCGGTTCGACACGAACCCCGGGTAGTCGTTCACCTCGACCGCCGTCTTGCCGAGCCCCTGCGCGATCTCGAGCGTGCGCCGCGTGGTCTCGTCCGACGTCTCGAGCCCGCGGATCACCTCCACGAGCTGCATCACCGGCACGGGGTTCATGAAGTGCATCCCGATCACCTGGCCCGGCCGTTTCGTCTGGGCGGCGATCGTCGTGATCGAGATGGACGACGTGTTGGTCGCGAGGATCGCCGCGGGCGGCGCCGCCGCGTCGAGGTCCCGGAAGATCTTGAACTTGATCTCCGGGCTCTCGGTGGCGGCCTCCACGACGAGGTCGGCCTGCGCGGCGCCCTCCAGGGCGGTCCCCGTGCGGATGCGGCCCAGCGCCTGCCCTTTCTGGTCGGCCGTGAGCGTGCCCCGCTTCACCTGGCGGTCGAGGTTCGCGGTGATCGCCTGCACCGCCCGATCCAGGGCGTCGCGCGATACGTCGAGCAACGCCGTGTCCCAGCCATGCTGGGCGAACACGTGCGCGATGCCATTCCCCATCGTCCCGGCGCCGACCACGGCGACCCGGCTCACCGCAGCACGCTCGGGCACTTCACGCCAGCCACGCCGGTCGAGCGTTGTACCCGCGCCCGAGCACGATGAGGACGCCGGCGGCGAGCGCCACCGTCCCCACGAGCCCGCCCTCGGGGCCGAACCGGCCGCCGTCGATCCAGCCGCGGGATCCGGGAACGTACTCGAGACCCGGCAGGCCGAACGCGTAGCCGCTCACCGGGGCGTCGAACACGAGCGCCAGCGCGCTGTTCCACCCGAAATGCAGGCCCCAGGCGAACGGCATGCCCCCGGGCGAGAAGAACGCGAGCGACAGCCACACGCCGGCGAGCACGATGTTGAGGGTACTGAAGATTGAGGCGTTGGGGTTGCCCAAGTGCGCGATGCCGAACGCGATCGAGGCGGCGGCGATCGCCGCGACGGGACCGATCGCGTCCGCGAGCCGGCGGAGCGGATAGCCGCGGAACCACAGCTCCTCTGCCAGCGCGGCGGCGAGGAGCCCCAGGCCGAGCGGACCCGCGGTGCCCGGCCAGGCCGCGAGGTCCGGCGCGCGACGCACAACGGCGCCGCCCGTGACGAGCGCGAGCACCATCGCGAGACCGGCGAGCACCATGCCGATGGCCGTGCCGCGCAGCGCGCGCCGCGGAAACCCGCGGTCGAACCGCCAGCCCATGCGCTCCCAGGAGTGCCGATTGAGCCAATATCCGACGACGACGGTCGCGCCGGCGAATCCCACGAGCTGCGCGAGCCCGTTCCGCGCCAGCCACCAGGCGCGGCCCCCGACGGCCGGGGTCATCGCTTCCAAGAGCAGCGTGAGACCGATGCCCACGGCGCTGAACAGCGCGAGCCACGCCACCGCCGTGCCGACGGCCGTCGCGCGCTCCCGCCACCCCTGAAACGACGCGCGCGCCGTCATAGGCGCGCGCGGAGGGGACTCACAATCGGTTTCAGGATCAGGACGGCGATCGCGAGCTTCGAGAGGTCGCCCACGACGAAGGGCAACGTGCCGACGCGGAGCGCGAGGCTCGCGCTGCCGGTGAGGATCAGCAGCTGCGCCACGCCGCCCAGATAGACGAGCACGAGCCCAACGAACCCGGCGAGCGCGAGGGCGCCGAGCCGCCGCCCGTCCCCCGCGAGCTTCCCGACCGCGAACGCCGCGACCGGGTAGGCGAGCAGGTAGCCTCCCGTGGGCCCGAGCAGCCGCGCGAGGCCGGGCACCCCGTACGGCGTGAACACCGGGAGGCCGGCGGCACCGAGGGCGAGATAGAGGATCATCGAGCTCGCGCCGAGCGCGGGGCCGAGCGCGCCGCCCACGAGCAGCACCGCCAGCGGCTGCAGGGTCATGGGCACCGGCGTGCCGGGGAGCGGAATCGAGATCTGGGCGGCCACGGCGACGAGCGCCGCGCCCAGCACCACGGCCACGGTGCGTCGAGCGGTGAGGCTCGACGGCACGACGGCGAGCGACGACTCCTGCATCAGAGCATCTCCACGCTGAGGGCTACTGCGTTGCCGCCACCGAGACAGAGGGTGGCGAGTCCGGTCCGACGCTTGCGGTCCTTCAGGGCGTAGAGCAGCGTCGTGAGCACGCGCGCGCCCGAGGCGCCGATCGGGTGCCCGAGGGCGATCGCCCCGCCGTTCACGTTGACGCGGTCCCAGTCCCAGCCGAGGGCACGCCCGTCGGCCAGGGCCTGCACGGCGAACGCCTCGTTGGCTTCGATGAGATCGTAGTCCTGGATGGTCGTCCCGGCTTTGGCCAGGAGATGCTTGACCGCGACGATCGGGGCGAAAAACAGGTCTTTGGGCTCGCCGCCGCCCGTGGCGTACGCCGTGATGCGCGCGAGCGGCTCGAGGCCGTGGGCCTGCGCGAACGCGAGCGACGCGACGACGAGCGCACTGGCGCCGTCGTTCAGGCCCGGCGCATTCCCCGGCGTGACCGTGCCGTCTTTCTCGAACGTCGGCCTGAGCGCGGCGAGCGCCTCAAGCGAAGTGTCTTTCCGCGGACCCTCGTCCTTGTCGATCACGGTCGGCCCTTGCTTCCCCGCGATCTCGACCGGCACGGTCTCCGCCTTGAAGCGGCACGCTTCCATCGCCGCCACCGCCTTCTGGTGGCTCGCGAGCGCGAACCGGTCCTGATCCGCGCGCGTCACGCCGGCCCGCTTCGCCGTGTACTCGGCGAGGTTCCCCATATGCGTGTTCGAGAACGAGTCCCACAGCCCGTCGTGGATCATGCCGTCCACGAGCTGGCTGTTCCCCGCCTTGATGCCGGCGCGCATCCCATACACGTAGTGCGGCGCGCTCGACATCGCCTCCATACCGCCCGCCACGACGCACTGCTCGTCGCCCGCCTTGATCGCCTGCGCGGCGAGCATCACGGCCTTGAGCCCGGAGCCGCAGACCTTGTTGATCGTGACCGCGGGGATCGTCCCGGGGAGGCCGGCGTGGATCGCCGCCTGGCGCGCGGGCGCCTGGCCCACGCCGCCCTGCAGCACGTTGCCCATGATCACTTCGTCGATCGTCGCGGGATCGACACTCGCGCGGCGCACGGCTTCCCGGATCACGAGCGCGCCGAGGCGCGGCGCGGGGAGGGGCGCGAGGCCGCCCAGGTATCTCCCGATGGGCGTGCGGCAGGCGCTGAGGATCACCGGCGTGGTCTGGTCACTGCTCATCGTATGCTCCCGCTCGTCCCACCCCGGACTTGCGTCCGGGGTTGGTTCTGACCCCGGGCGCAAGCCCGGGGACCATCTCAAACTAACGGAGTCAAACTCCGGGTGCGAACCTCCTCCGTCAGCTTCGCCACGAATTCATCCACGGGCACGATCACCTGCTTCTTCCCTGCCCCGCGCGCCCGCACCGCTACGCCGCCCGCCTCGGCCTCGCGCTGCCCCACCACCGCCATGTAGGGCACCTTCTGCGTCTCGGCGTCGCGGATCCGGTAGTTGAGCGTCTCGTTGCGCTCGTCCAGATGCGAGCGGATCCCCGCCGCCCGCAGCCGCTCGTGCAGCGCCCGCGCGGCCGGCGCTTGCCCATCCGAGATCGGCAGCACGCGTACCTGCTCGGGGGAGAGCCACAGCGGGAACGCGCCCGCGAAATGCTCGATCAGGAATCCGCAGAACCGCTCCACCGTGCCGTAGATGGCGCGGTGGATCATCACGGGCCGGTGCGGCCGGTTGTCTTCCCCCGTGTATTCCAGCCGGAAGCGCTCCGGCAGCTCGTAATCGAGCTGGATGGTCGCGCCCTGCCATTCGCGCCCGATCGCGTCGTTGAACTTGACGTCGATCTTGGGGCCGTAGAACGCCCCGCCCCCTTGATCGATGCGGTACGTGAGACCGCGGCGCTTCAGCGCCTGCTCGAGCGCTCGCTCCGCGTGCTCCCACACGGCGTCGGTCCCGAGCTTCTTCTCCGGCCGGGTCGCGAGGTCGAGCCGGTAGCTCAGCCCGAACGTCTTACCGAGCACCAGCTCCACGATGTCGAGCAGGTTGAAGATCTCCTGTTCGATCTGGTCCTCGCGCACGAAGATGTGTGCGTCGTCCATGGTCAGCCCACGCACGCGCAGCATGCCGTGCAGCGTGCCCGAGCGCTCGTTGCGGTACACGTTCGCGATCTCGGCGAGGCGGAGCGGCAGGTCGCG
>Ga0137371_10000302_pt1 | contig 34832 bp, 28 predicted proteins | sample SagtaG_7_FD_104919 | JGI IMG/M metagenome (GOLD analysis project Ga0137371, IMG submission 104919) | Vadose zone soil microbial communities from Sagehorn Ranch, Mendocino, California, USA - Sage1_R_40_16 metaG | ecosystem: Environmental > Terrestrial > Soil > Vadose zone | place: USA...
ATGCCGATCCGGCCGCGGCGCGGCCGAGAGCCAGAGCCACGCAGCGGCGAGTGACGCCCACAGAGCCAGGATCCAGACGAACGACGTGGTCAGCGCCAGCGCCCCGGCGGCCGCGATCAAGGTCGTGGATGACGTCATCGAGAACGCGAGGTCGCGCCGGCGCGGAACGTCGAACGCGTGGAGCACCTGGACCCACAGGAACAATCCCGCGAGCGGGATGCGGGCGTCGTCCACCGTGGTGATACGTCGGACGGTCTGCAGGAACCCCAGGGTTGCGACGACGAGCCCCAGCGCCAGGATGACCTTCAGCACGACGCTAGGACGGGCTCTGCGGACGTAGGAGAAGGCGTACCCGGCCGGAGCAAGGATGAGCGCCATCACGGCGACCGCGAGGGTCACCGCGCGCTGCTGCGACAAGGCGACGATGCCGGCCTCGACCGCGAGCGCAACGACGACGCGCATCGCGATCGAGTCCTCGGGTGCGGTCGGCGACCGTCGCCGCGATCTCATGCGCGGATCTCCTGGCGTGACATCGCTTCCGCGAGGTCGTCTCCGGCCCCCCACCGATGGATCTCGGCGCCGGACGCGGACAGCCGCTCGACCAAGGGGTCGGCGTCCGCGGCGGCCCGTGCCGACGACACCAGCACGCAGACGACCCGCGTCCCACGCTGCACGAGTCGGCGTATCTCGCCGTCCAACGGGGGACGTCCCGCCTCCCCCCACACGGGAAGCGCGATCACGATCGTCTGGATCCCGCGAACGGCCGCCGGGCCGAGGTCACCCAGCACCGTCTCGAGGGCAACACCGCTCGGCTGCAGGGTCGCGAGCCATCGGAACATCTCCCCGCGATCCGCGCGCGGGAGCACGTCGACGTCGCCGCCGGGGCGCGCGGCGATGAGCCGCGCGCCCTGCCCGTGCGCCGTCGCCGCGTCCAGCACCGACGCGGCGACGGAGCAACAACGGTCGAGCGGCGTCCACTCCTCGCCGACATCGCGTTCGGTATCGATGACGATGGCGAGGCGCCGCGTGCGCTCCTCCTCGAACTCTCGGACCATCAACCGACCGTGGCGGGCCGTCAACGCCCAGTGCACGTGGCGCATCGGATCGCCCGGCCGGTACTCACGGATCCCGAGGTAGTCCGGTCCCTGGCCGCGGCGGGGAGCCTCGTGCACGGCTCGGGCGTTCGTCGCGATCGGTTCGACGAACGCCAGACTTCCGAGCGGGTACACGCGCGGCAGCACCAACGTTCGCGCGTCGATCCTCGCTCGGACGCGCCGTTCGGCCACGCCGAAGGGCGCGTTCGACCGGAGCTCGGCATGGACCGTTACGACCTCGCCGCGCCGGCGAGGCGTGCGGAGCGTGGTCACGTCGATCCGTTCGTGACGCCCGATCGGAGGGACGAGAGCCTCGACAGACTCGAGGTGGGCGTCACGTACGGTGACGTTGCGGCGAACCCCGCGGGCGGCTCCGCTCACACGCAGCTCGACGATCGTGGGCATGCCCTGCTCCGCCTCTTCGGAGACGTCGAGCTCGACGGACAGCCCCCGGAGTGCGGCGAGCGGGAGGGCGAGCCCGGAAACGAGCGCGCCCAGCAACAGCGCCGCGAGCACATCGAGCCAGCCCGCCTGGACGCTCGTCCCGATCAGGAAGAGGATCCCCGCGCCGACCAGCAGGCCGAACGCGCGCTTGCGCAGGCGCATGCGCTCACGTGCCTCGAGCGGCGTGCAGCGGGATCGGGACCTCCTCGAGCGATCGCGCGATGACGCTGCGGCAGGTCGGGCCGCTCGCTCTGGCGTCCTTGGCCAACACCCGGTGTGCGAGGACGGGGATCGCGAGCGCCTTCACGTCGTCCGGCAGCGCGTAGTCGCGCGCCATCGCGATCGCACGCGCCTGCGCGCTCCGCACCAGCCACACCGAGGCGCGCGGCGACGCGCCGAGGGCAAGCTCGGGGGCGGCCCTCGTCGCGGTGACGAGCTCGATCGCGTAGCGGAGCACCGCCTCATCGACGTGGACCTCGCGGACGGCATCCTGCGCGGTCCGGATCTCCTCCGGCGAGAGCACCTGTTCCAGATCGTTGAGGGGATGTCGCGACAACTGGCGGCGAACGAGCTCGGTCGCGCCGCCCTCGTCGGGATAGCCAACGCCCACGGCGAGCGCGAACCGGTCGAGCTGCCCCTCGGGCAGGGGGTAGGTGCCGTGCTGCTCGACCGGGTTCTCGGTCGCGATCACGAGGTACGGCTTCGGGAGCGGATGCGTAACCCCCTCCACCGTCACCTGGCGCTCCTCCATCGGTTCGAGCAGCGCGGATTGTGTCCGGGGCGTCGTCCGGTTGATCTCGTCGACCAGGACGACGTTGGCGAAGATCGGGCCCGGGACGAATCGGAACGCTCCGTTGGCCTGGTCGAACACGCTGACCCCCGTGAGATCGGAGGGGAGGAGATCCGGCGTGGCCTGGATACGGGTGAACACGCCCCCGATCGAGGTCGCGAGTGCCCGGGCGAGGGTCGTCTTGCCCACACCCGGGACCCCCTCGAGCAGCAGGTTTCCATCGGCGAACAGGCAGATCGCAGCCGTCCGGATGGCGTCGTCGTTCCCGGCGATGACCTTGGCGACGTTGTCCGTGAGCCGTTGGAACGTCGAAGAGGCCTCACCGAAGGCGGGGTTCGGCTCGATCACCGTTCAGGCTTCGACGCCCCGGACGAAGCGCTTGAGCGGGAGGGTGTTCAGGCCCGCTTGGCTGCGAGGGCCGTGATCGCTTCCATCACGACGCGGTGGGCGAGGATCGCGGTGACCTCGGAGGTGTCGAACGGCGGAGACACCTCGACGACGTCCATCCCCGCGAGTTCGACCGCTCCCACGATCTGGCGAACGGCACGCAGGAGCTCACGCGCGAGCAGGCCGCCGGACTCCGGCGTCCCGGTGCCCGGCGCCATCCCGGGATCGACGACGTCGATGTCCACGGAGAGGTAGATCCGGTCGGCTCCGTCGAGCGCCTCGGCGATCGCGTCGCCGACGACCGCCTCGGCGCCACGGTCCTCGATCTCGACCATCGTGTGCCACCGGAACCCCCGCTCCCGCATCCAGGCGAACGTCTCGCGGTCAGGCCAGTACCCGCGAAGACCTATCTGGACGAAGTTCGGTCCGGCGACCCAGCCCTCCTCGATCAGCCGTCGCATCGGCTGGCCGTGGGCGTAGAGGTTGCCCCACTGGTCCGCACCGGTGTCCGCGTGCGCGTCGAAATGGAGGACCCCCACGGAGCTCGGCCACGCGTTCCGCGACACCGCCGCTGCGCTCGGGTAGGTGATCGAATGGTCGCCGCCCAGCACGATCGGGATCGCTCCGTGCGACGCCACCTGCGAGACCTTCTGATGGATCACCCGCAGCGCGCGCTCGGGGCGCGTGGGAACGACCGGCGCGTCGCCGGCATCCACCACGGTGAGGTGCGTGTACGGTTCGGTGTCGAGCTGGATCGACCACGCGGAATCGCTCGCCCACGTGGTCGGGGCCATCCGGATCGCGCGAGGACCGAACCGGGCGCCGGGTCGCGACGACACCCCCTCATCGAACGGCGCTCCGACGATCGCGACATCCGCCCGGGCTCTCGCGAGGGCCTCGTCATCGGTGGCCCAGGCGAGCTTCTCGAAGGAGCCGCGCCAGTCGGAGTAGTATGGCAGGTCGACGTTCGTGAACTCGGCGAACTCGTCGTCGCCGCGAAGTTCGCTGTGTTCCAGTCGGAAGTCGGGGCGGTCGCTCACGGCGGCCCAGCTTCCCACATGCTCGGGGCGGGGAGGCCGCGGATCTCATCCCCGGACCCGAACACCTCCCGCTGCTCACGGGTGATCACCGAGACGGAGCCGGCGCCTTCGACGCGCCAGACCGCGTCGACGAACACGGCCGCGGTTCGCTCGTCGAGTCCGAGCAGGATCACGCCCTCGTGCGGGGCGGCGTCGAGCGAGGGACCGACCCAGCGTTCTCCGAACGTGTCGAAGTGGGGAACCACCGCGATGCCCGGAACGATGTCCAGCGCCGGTTGGTACCGCCGACGTTGGTCTCCCGGCATCCGATCGCGGATCAGCGTCCATCGGCCGAAGGCCATGGCCCCCGCGGATGACCCGGCGAGCGCGGCGCCCCCGCGCCACGCATCGACGATCGCGTCCCACGACGGGGTGCCGGCAAGGACCTTCGGGACCAGTCCCGGGTCGCCGCCGACGAGGTAGAAGAAGCGGCCGGCCCGGGCACGCGCCGCGAGCTCGGGGGAACGAGCCCGCGATCGTGTGGTCAGCGGCAGTTCCTCGATCGTCACGCCGAGGCCGCGGAACCACCGTCGGGCGTTCTCGGCCGCCCGCTCGGGATGCTGCCGCGCCGCCGCCGTCGTCACGACGAACGCGGGTCCACCGGCGGCGGCCCGGACGAGGAGCCGGTCCTGCGGTTCGTTCCCCGGGTTCAGCTCGTTGCCACCGACGAGCGCGAGCGGTCCGATACTCATCCACGCCCTTCGCAGGCCGTCGCCGCGACTACAGATCCTTCAGGATCTTGCGGACCGCGTTCGCCCCGGGACCGCCCGTGATGCCGCCGCCCGGATGCGCCCCGGCGCCGGCCAGGTAGAGCCCATCGAACAGGAACCGGTACCGAGCCTCCCCGAGCAGCGGTCGCCACGCGAAGAACTGATCGAGACCCGGCTCGGCATGGTGGATATGCCCGCCCGTCAGCGCGTACCGCTCCTCCAGGTCGAGCGGCGTCACGACCTCACACGCCTCGACGAGCTCCCCGAAACCGGGCGCGTACCGCTCGAGCGTCTTGATCGCGATCTCGCCGGCGTGCTCGCGTTCGTCCGCCCACTCGCCGACCCGGAGCCGATACGGAGCGGCCTGGAACACAACGCTCATCACGTGTTTCCCCTCGGGAGCGAGCGACGGGTCGGTCAGGGACGGGATCGTGGCTTCGAGCACAGGATCTTCGGACACCCGCCCGTACTTCACCGCATCCATCGCCCGTTCGACGTCGTCGATCGACGGCCCGATCACGATCCGACCGGCCAGGCGTTCGGGATCGCCTCCGTGGAACGCCGGGAGGTCCCCCAGCGCGAAGTTGACGCGCGCGGTCGCCCCCGGCTGACGGATGTTCTCGGCGCGCCAGTGCATCGTTGGTCCGACCGCAACCGGGTCGAGCAGCCGGACGGTCCGCTTCGGATCCGCGGTCGAGACGACGAGCGCGGCGTCGATCTCGTTGCCGTCGGCGAGGGTCACGCCCGTGACGCGGTCTCCTCGCGTGCGGATCTCGACGACCTCGTGCTCGGTGCGTATCTGCACGCCGCGCGCCTTCGCCGAAGCCTCGAGCGCCCCCGCGAGCGCATCGGTACCGCCGGCCGCGAAGACGGCCGTGCCCGCGGCGCCCCCGTCGGTTCCCGCCGAGTCGTTCAACAGCACCTGCGCGGTCCCGGTCGCCCATGCGCCCATCGCGGTGTACAGGATCGCGCGCGTGCAGAGCGGCCCACGGACGGACTCGAGTTCGAAGACCTCCTGAACGAGGTCGGCCACGGCCATCGGCAGCGCTCTGATCGTCTCGCGCCCGGTCTTCGCGCCCAGATCGCGGAACGCCCTGCCCAGTTTCAGCCCCATGATCGCGTCGGCGAGGGAAGGGGACTTCGGGTCAGGTGGTATCGCCACCTGCACGTAGGCGAGGAAACTGGCGATCGCCCGCACCTTCTGGTCGAACCCCACGAAGGCCTCGGCGTCGCGAACGCTGCGCGAACGGAGCTCCTCAGCGGTCCTCGCCGCGTCGCCCCAGAACGTGGTCGCGGAACCATCGGGGATCGGAGCATGCATGCGCACCGCCGGGGCGACCGTCGAATAGCCGAACCGCTCGAGTCGCAGGTCCTTCACGATCGAGGGGCGCAGACGCCCGACGGTGTGGACGAGTCCAGGCGCGTGGAACCCCGGCGCGGGCTCGCTCCCCCGCAGGATCCCGCCGGGACGTTCGGCTCGCTCGAGAACAACGACCCTCCGACCGGCCTTGGCGAGCGAGGCGGCGGCGATCAATCCGTTATGGCCCGCGCCGATGACGACCGTGTCGATCGTCTTCCGCGCCATCAGGCCGCCCTCCGACCCTTGCGCTTCTCCTTCAGGTACTCGAGCGCCGAGATCCGCCCGGGCGCGCCCATGATGCCGCCGCCGGGATGCGTGGCCGAGCCGCACATCCAGAGATCCTTCACCGGGGTGCGGTACCGAGACCATCCCGGAACCGGCCGGTTGAAGAACAGCTGCTCCAGGGAAAGCTCCCCCTGGAAGATGTTGCCCTCGGACAGGCCCGTGATGTCTTCGATGTCCTTCGGTGTGATGAACTGGTGTCCCACGATGTGGCGACGGATGTCGGGGAACCGCTCTTCGATCGTGTCGATCACGTTCTGGCCGAACGCCTCGCGCTTCGCGTCGTCCCAGACCGCATCGTCGGCCAGGTGGTAGGGCGCGTACTGGACGAAGCAGCTCATGACGTGGTTGCCGGGCGGGGCCATCGACGGGTCGACGAGGGTGGGGATGATCATGTCGATGTACGGACGCGCGGACGGTCGGCCGTACTTCGCGTCGTCGTACGCGTGCTCGATGTAGTCGATGCTCGGAGAGAACGAGATCGCGCCCCGGAGCCACTCCCCCTTGCCCGGCTTGCAGGCGAGCTGGGGCAGGCCGTCGAGCGCGAGGTTCACCTTGCCGGATGAACCGCGGTACTTGTAGCGGAGCACCTCGCGTTTGAAGTCGGGATCGAGCACGGCGTCGTCGAGGAGCTTGATGAACGTCCAGCGGGAATCGAGCGAGGACATCACGACACCTGCCTCGATCTCCTCGCCCGAATCGAGCACGACGCCGGTCGCGCGCCCCCCTAGCGTCATGATGCGGGCGACCGGCGCCTCCGTGCGGATCTCCGCGCCCTCGGCCAGCGCGGCGCCCGCGATCGCGTACGCGATCGCGCCGGTCCCGCCGCGAGGGATCCCCCATGCGCGAAAAGCGCCGTCGATCTCGCCCATGTAGTGATGCAGCAACACGTACGCGGTGCCCGGCGAGCGCGGTCCTTGGAAGGTTCCGATGATCCCGCTCGCGCTCATCGTCGCCTTCAGGGGTTCGGTTTCGAACCATTGGTCGAGGAAATCGGCCGCCGACATGGTCATCAACTGGATGAAGGTGGTCTGCAACCGCTTGGGGAGATCCCGGAACCGCTTCGCGAGTGGCGTGAGTGGCAGCCACTCCCCCGGCGAGAGCTTGCCCGGATCAGGCGGCGGCACGGCGAGGATCGGCTTGATGAACCGGCCCATCTCCGCCATCAGCGGGCCGTATTCCTCGTAGGCCTCTGCGTCGTTGAGCGACCAGCGTCGCAGCTCCCGGATGGTCGTGCCGTGATCGTTGACGCGCCACAGGTAGTCGTCGTCGAGCGGCGTGATCGTGCCGTCGAGCGGCAGGATCTCCAAGCCGTATTTGGGGAGCTGGAGCTCGCGGATGATCTCGGGTCGAAGCAACGACACGACGTAGGAGAACACCGAGAACCGGAACCCGGGAACGACCTCCTCGGTCAGGGTCGCGCCGCCGAGGAGGTGGCGACGTTCGAGCACCAGAACCGTGAGCCCGGATCTGGCGAGGTAGGCCGCGTTCACCAGACCGTTGTGGCCGCCGCCGATCACGACCGCGTCGTACCGCTTCGCCATCGAACCCCCCACCGGTGAACGGAGGCGAACGGCCACCCGCGCTCGCGCTCGGTGGCCCATGCTAGCCGCGACCCCGAGGGCACACCAACGGACCCTTGACTTCTGGTCAAGCCGACGCCAACGAGCCCATGTGGGCTCGCGTAGGCTCTCGCGCGAACCGATCCGAGGAGGCTCGCAGGTGTCGGTCGGGACCGCCTTCTACCCGCGCCAGCGGGAGCTGAACCGCAACGAGGTCTGGGGAGAGTGGGCCGGGTACTTCGCCGCCCAGGTGTACGCCGACCTCCACGACATCGAGTACAGCGCGATCCGCGAGGCCGCCGCCGTGATCGACACGAGCCCCCTGTACAAGTACCTCGTCGCGGGCCCCGACGCGACCCGGCTCCTCGACCGGGTGCTCACGCGCGACGTCTCGAAGCTCCAGGTCGACCAGGTGCTGTATACGGCGTGGTGCGACGAGGACGGGAAGGTCCTCGACGACGGCACGGTCACCCGACTGCAGCCCGACGAGTACCGGGTGACGGCCGCGGACCCGTGCTACCGGTGGTTCCTCATGAACGCGAACGGGTTGGACGTGGAGATCTCCGACGTCACCGAGGAACTCGGGGCCCTTGCCCTGCAGGGAAAGTTGAGCAGGGAGGTCCTTGAGGCGGCGACCGGTGAGGACTGGTCCGACCTCCGGTACTTCCGTCACCGGCGGGCATCGATCGACGACGTGGACGTCAGCGTGACCCGGACGGGCTACACCGGCGATCGCGGCTACGAGCTGTGGATACCGGTCGGGGGAGCGATCGCCGTCTGGGACCGCCTGTTCGAGGCGGGCGCGGCCTACGGGATCTTCCCCGCCGGGATCCGGGCGCTCGACGTCGCGCGGGTGGAAGCCGGATTGATCCTGATCGATGCCGAATACACGAGCGCTCGGCATGCGATCAGCCCCGAACAGAACTACTCCCCCTTCGAGATCGGTCTGGGGCGCCTCGTCGAGTTCGGGAGGACCGCGGGGTTCACGGGGGAACGGGCACTCCTGGCCGAGCGGGCCGGCGGCGGCCCGGCCAGGCGGCTCGTGGGGCTGGAGCTGGACTGGGCCGGGATCGAGGGGATGTTCGCGAAGCACGGCCTGGCACCGATGATCTCGCCGTTCGTCGACCGCTCTCCGGTTCCCGTTTACCGCGAGGGTCGGCAGATCGGACGTGCCACCTCGATCACGTGGGGCACGACCATCAAGAAGATGGTCGGCTTCGGATCCCTCGACAAGGCCCACGAGAAGCCAGGCACGCGGGTGTCGGTGGAGTACAGCGTCGAAGGCGAACGGGGCAAGGTCGCCGCGACCGTCGTCCGTATGCCGTTCCTCGACCTCCAGCGCAAGCGCACCTGAGCGGTCGTCACGGGAACGCAACCTCCGCAGATCGGTGCCACGCGCCGATTCCTGCGACCATAACTGTCCGTGGCCGCGCGCCGGATCCCTCGTTCGCTCCTCGCCTTCGCCCTGTTGGGCGGAGCCGTCGCCGCCTTGGTCACCGCGCTGGGGAGCCTCGTCACCGGCATCGCGGCCGGGATCGCCACGTGGATCGTCGGACTGCTGCTGATCCGGTGGGCGGCCGGGCGAGGGTACCTCGGAGACGATCATGATCCGTCGCGTCGGCGGTTCCTCGTCTGGACGGGACTCGGGGGTCTCGCGTGGGTCGCCGGTGGCGCCGCGATCGGTCGCATCGCCACCAAGCTGACCCGACCGGACGCCCAGACCGTCCAGGAGGCGGCCGCGAGCGATCTGGGCGCCGAGTACATGGAGCTCGTCCGTCGCGCGTACCACCCGGGACGCTCGGGCGACATCCAGCTGTTGGTTTCGCCTTTCAACAGCGCGAACTACGCGGCGGAATCGCTCTCGCTCGTTCCCCAGGATCCCCGGACGAGCCACGCCTCGGTGTGGATGTACCTCGAGCGGATACCCCTGGTCGTGTACGGCCCGGGCATCGTGAACCCGTCCGACTCCGCCGAACGGGTCTCGCTCGCCGACCTCGCGCCAACGACCGCCCGGCTCATCGGGTTCGACGGCTGGCCTGCCGGACGCGACGGACGGGCGCTTCCGGGTCTGTCGGTGACGGGCCGGACGCCGAAGATCGTGGTCACCTACGTCTTCGACGGCGGGGGGTGGAACGTCCTCCGCCACTGGCCCAACGACTGGAAGAACCTGAAGTCGCTGATGGGTCAGGGCGCCAACTACCGCAACGCGCTGACCGGCTCGTTCCCCGCGATCACCGCGTGTGCGCACGCGACGATCGGCACGGGGACGTTCCCGAGGACGCACGGGGTGACCGGTCACAACATCCGGGCCGACGCCGCCGGCTCGCGGAAGACGTACCGGGAACCGGGCGACGCCGATCCGGCGGACATCCTCGTCCCGACGCTCGCCGACCTGTACTCCCACGCGACCGGGAACCGTGCCTGGGTCGGCGAGGTCGGCTACCAGGTGTGGCACATGGGGATGATCGGCTTCGGCGGCCCCGACCGAGGGGCGGACCAGAAGCCCGTCGGCGTGTACTGGAACGAGGGAACGGGGAGCTGGGCACCGCACAACCCGCAGCTCTTCCGCTTGCCGGCGCGGACGCCGGCGGCTGACGTCTTCGAGGAGCATCAGGCGGTGTTCAACCAACGTCGGCCGACGTGGGACCAGCGGTTCGATCCGAAGGGGGGACAGTCGCCTTGCTGCAGCCCTCCCGTCGTGGAGTACCAGCACGACCTGCTCGTCGCGACGCTCGACTCCGAGCCGATCGGGGTCGCCGGTCCGTCGCTCCTCTACACGACCTACAAGTCCCCCGATTACACCGGGCACATCTACAACATGTATTCCGAATGGGAAAGCCTGATGCTCCGGACCGTCGACGAGCAGCTCGGACGACTGGTCGAGGAGCTCGAGGCCCGATACCCCGGCGAGTACGTCCTGATCGTCACCGCGGACCACGGCCAGTGCCCCTTGCCCGACGCGGTGAACGGCGTGCGGCTCGATCCGATCCAGCTCACCCGTTCGATCGAAGAGGCGTTCGGGGCCGGCCCGACCTCGGTCGTGCAGAACGTGTGGCCGAGCGAGGTGTACATGAACGTCCCGGGGCTCCGCGACGCCGGCGCATCCCTCGATGACGTCGCGGCGCACATCCGGCACCTGACGTACCGCCAGAACATCGGACCGTACGTCCCGCGGAGCGCGGTCGAACAGGATCTGCTGGACGATCCGGAATTCTCCGCCGTCTTCGCGTCCACGTGGCTCGACCGTCTCGGGGATCTCTCCCGTTTCGGGGGGACGATCTATACGGGTCAGGATGTCGATCCCGGCATCGCGCCGGCGTCGCTCAACGTCTGACATCGGGTCACCCGCCCGCGTTGACCCACTCGGCGCGGTCGCGTACGGTGCCGCGCGTCCGGCCCTGGGTTCATGTCCCGGACGTTCGGTCACCATGAGCGAGACCCGCTACGACGCCATCCTGATCGGCGGCGGCCATAACGGCCTGACCGCTTCGTTCTACCTGGCTCGAGCGGGCATGAAGACCCTCGTCTTGGAGCGGCGCGAGCTCCTCGGTGGCGCCTGCGTCACCGAGGAGCTCGCGCCGGGCTGCAGGGCCTCCACCGCGTCGTACATCGCCTCGATGCTGCGGCCCGAGGTGATCCGGGACCTCGATCTGGAGCGGCACGGCTTGAGCATGGTCCCGTGCGAGCCGGGGCTCCAGGCGGCGTTCGAGGACGGCACGGTGCTGCCGTGGTGGACGGACCACGAGCGAACGGTCGCCGAGTGGGCGCTGGTGAACGCCGGCGACGCGCGCACGTTCGATCGGATCGATCGTCGGCTGAAGGAGCTCGCCCGGTACCTCCAGCCCTTCTTCCTCGAGGCGCCGCCCGACGTCCACGCGCGCGGCTGGTCCAAGATCAGGGAGGGGCGGCGCGTCTACGGACGGGTCAAGAAGATCCGTGGGGACGAGATCACCGATCTGGTCGAGTTCCTGACCGGCTCGCTCGGTGACTTCCTCGACCGGCATTTCGAGTCCGAGACGATCAAGCGGATGTTCCTCGCGAACAACGTCTACGGGATGCACGCGCCGCCGTACCGTCCCGGCACGGCGATCGGGCTCCTGTTCCACCTCCTCACGGGTGGTGACGACGACGTGCAGGGCTGGTTCGGCCACGTGATCGGCGGCATGGGGTCGATCACCCAGGCGATGGCGGCGGCGGCTCGCGAGGCCGGCGCCGAGCTGCGGACCGGAGCCCCGGTCGCGCGGATCCGGACGGCGGACGGGCGCGCGCGCGGCGTCGTCCTGGAGGATGGGACCGAGCTGTCGGCGCGGTTCGTCGTGTCGAACGCCGACCCGAAACGAACCTTCCTGACCCTCATGGAGGCGACCGATCTGCCCGACGGGTTCCGGGGATCGGTCGAGGCGATCAAGATGGACGGACCGTGCGCGAAGGTGAACATGGTCCTCAGCGAGGCACCCCGCTGGACCGGCATGCCCGCGGACGCCGACCTGAACCGCCGGTCGTTCGCCACGCTCGTGCCGACGCTCGAAGCCGCGGAGCGCATGTACGACACCGCGAAGTGGGGCAACATCCCCGAGGAGCTCTGGGTGGATTGCGTGGTCGCATCGAACGTCGACCCGACGCTCGCCCCCGCCGGGAAGCACATCATGACCTGCTTCGTCCAGTACGTCCCGTACCGGCTCCGCATCGGAACGTGGGACGACCACCGAGAGCTGCTCGGGAAGCGCGTGGTCGACATCGTCGGCCGGTACGCTCCCAACGTCCCCGGCTCGATCGAGGTGATGCAGGTGCTGACGCCGCTCGACCTCGAGCGTACCTTCGGCCTCACCGAAGGCAACATCTTCCACGGTGACCTCAACATCCAGCAGCTCTTCTTCATGCGACCGGTCCCAGGGTGGTCGGAGTACCGCACCCCCATCGACGGGCTCTACCTCTGCGGTGCCGGCGTCCACCCCGGTGGCGGGGTGACCGGAGCCCCCGGCTACAACGCGGCGCATCGGCTCCTTCGGGACCGCAAGCGAGCCCGGCGATGAGCCTGATGGTCCCCTGCCCTCGATGCGGCCCGCGTCCCCAGGAGGAATTCACGTTCGGCGGAGAGCTCCGGGCGCTCCCCCAGGAGGACGTCGAGGACTTCGCGCGGGTCTACCTCCGACGGAACGCGCCGGGGGCCCAGCGGGAACGGTGGTTCCATGCGCTCGGATGCCGACGGTGGGCGACCGTCACGCGCGACACCGTGACGAACCGGATCGATCCCGGCGTGATCCACTCCGGTGGGTGACGCCCTCCGGTTCGAGGGGCGCCGGGTCGCCGTCGAGCCGGGCGACACCGTTGCCTCCGCGGTGTATCGCGCGGGGGTCCGGACCTTCACACGGTCGCTGAAGTACCACCGTCGCCGCGGTCTGTTCTGCATGACGGGCGATTGCCCGAACTGCCTGGTGAATGTCGACGGCGACCCGGGCGTTCGCGCGTGCGCCGCGGACGCGATGGATGGGCAGGTCGTGGTTCGGGAGTCCGGCTGGCCCTCGACGGAGCGTGACCTGCTCCACGTGACGGACCGGCTCCACCGCTTCCTCCCGGTGGGCTTCTACTCCAAGACGTTCATCCGCCCGCGATTCGCTTGGGAGCTCGCCGAGCGCGTGATCCGCCGAGCGACCGGCGTCGGACGTCTGCCGACCGGCCGGTCGATAGGCGTGAAGCCGGCGCGCACGGTCCACGTCGATCTGGTGGTCGTCGGCGGCGGGGTCGCGGGGCTCGCGGCCGCGGCGGAAGCCGCGGCCGCCGGATCTCGCGTCGTCCTCGTCGAGGAACGCCGCCTCGGGGCGACGGTCTGGGACGCCGATGTGCTGCAGCGGATCGAGGCGCTCGCACGGGAGGCGACGACCGCGGGGGTGGAGATCCTCGAGCACCACACCGCCGTCGGTCTCTACGAGGGACCGTTCGTACCAGTCGTCGGTCCGATCGAGGTGGTGCATATCGAAGCCCCACAGGTGATCGCAGCGACCGGCGCAGTCGAGGCGCACGCGGTCTTCCCCGGGAACGATCTCCCCGGGGTCTTCCTCGCTCGTGGCGCCGCGCTGCTCGCCGGGCGGTACGGGGTGGCGCCGGGTCGCCGCGCCGTGGTCGTCGCCACCACCGACGAGGGCCGCGCCTCGGCGGAGGCCCTCCGGAACGTGGGCATGGAGGTCCTGGTCCACGACGGCGGGGTTCACGCCGCGGAGGGGAGGGGGATGGTCCGAGCGGTCGTCCTCGACACCCCGGCGGGGCGCGAGCGGATCGTGTGCGACACGCTCGCGCTCTCGCTCGGGTGGGCACCCCGCGACGCCCTCCTTCGGATGGGCACGGAGCAGGAGGTGGTCGGCGCCGGAGAGGTCGTCGCGCCCGGCTGCACCGTCGAGGAGGCCGAGGGGAGCGGCAGGCGGTCGGCGAGCGGCCATCGCGGATCCCCGGCCGACATGCCGGCGGTTCCGATCACCGGCGACGGGTACGTCTGTCTGTGCGAGGACGTGAGCCTCAACGACCTCGAGCAGGCGTGGGACGAGGGCTGGCGCTCGTCCGAGATCCTCAAGCGCTACACCACGGCGACGATGGGGCCGTGCCAGGGGGCCGTGTGCGGCCGGCTGCTCGCCGCGTTCGCGGGCGCGCGGGCGGACGCGGTCGCCTCGGCGGGCGCACGCACCACGGCGCGTCCGCCCGCGCGCCCGCTCCTGCTGGAAGACCTGGCCGCCGGGGTCGATGAGACGATCGAGCGACGCACCTCGCTCCATGACCGCCACCTCGAGCTGGGCGCACGCATGGAGCGGAGCGGCTCCTGGTCGCGACCGACCACCTTCGGTGACGTCGACGACGAGATCCGAGCGGTCCGCGAACGGGTCGGGGTGATGGACGTCGGAACCCTCGGGAAGTTCCTGATCGCCGGGCGGGACGCGGTGGAGCTCATGGACCGGGTGTTCCCGATCCACGTCCGCGATCTCTCACCGGGCCGTTCGCGCTACCTGATCGCGCTCGATGAGGCCGGCTACGTGATCGACGACGGCCTCCTCGCCGCGCTCGATCAGGGCCGCTTCTTCCTCTGCTCGACCTCCGGGGGCGCCCCGGCGATGGAGGCCCGGCTCCGCGATTGGATCGACCGGTGGAAGCTCCACGTCCATGTGGTCGATCAGACCGCGCAGCTCGGCGCGATCCTCGTCGCCGGTCCAGCGGCCCGTACGCTCCTCGAGCGCCTCACCGACGATGACGTGAGCGCGGAGGCCCTCCCGCACATGCGGCATGCCGACATCACGGTCGCGGATGTGCCCTGCCGTGCGCTCCGGGTCGGCTTCGTCGGCGAGCTCGGCTTCGAACTTCACCACGACCGCTCGCGCGGTCGCGAGCTCTACGACGCCTTGCTCGAGGCCGGCAGGATCGAGGGCGCCCAGCCCTTCGGGCTGGGCGCCCTTGACGTCCTCCGGCTGGAGAAGGCTCACCTCTACCTCGGGCAGGACACGCTTCCCGACGACCACCCTGCGAAGCTGCGCCTGGACCGGGTCGTCGCGATGGACAAGCCACGGTTCGTCGGGAAAGCCGCGCTCGAGCGGATGCAAGCGCTACCGCTCGAGCGCATCTTGGTGGGGCTCCGGATCGACGGCGAGCCACGACGCGGGATCCCGCTCCTCGCCGGCGATCGTGTCGTCGGCCGGGTGACGTCGTGCGCGCGTTCCGAGGCCGCCGGCGGGACGATCGCGCTCGGCTGGGTGCGTGCCGCCGACGGGTCGTTCCCCAGTGAGCTCCTCGCCGGAGACGCCCATGCCTCGGTGGTGCCCACGCCGTTCTACGACCCCGAGGGGGCCCGGCTCCGTGCTTGAGGTCGCCCGCATCCTGATCGGCGTGGTCACGGCATCGTCGGCGGCGGAGGCGATCGATGCGCTCGTCATGCCGGGACGAGCCTTCGCGTGCCGGGTCGCCGAGGACGAGCTCATGGTGCTGAGCGCCCCGCAGGTCAGGGATGAGGTCGAACGAGCGGTTGCGACACGTGTCGCTGCGCTCGACCCGGACGCGCTCGTGGTCGATGCGACGGACGGATGGTCGGCGATCACGGTCGCCGGCGACGACGCGCGCGCGAGCTTCGGCCTCCTGTCGCGGCTCGAGCTCCCCGATCTCGGCTTCCTGCAGGGCGAGATCGTCCACGTCCCGGCCAAGGTCGTGGCCGGCGACGACCACCTGCTCATCCTGGCTCCGTCGATGTATGAGGCCCATCTGCATGATCGAGTGACGAAGGCGCTCGGAAGCGCCGAGCCGATCGAGACTCGCCCGTGGACGGTGCCCATCCGATGACCGGGATCTTCCGCCGACGCGTGTTCCTCCGGCAGGTCGAGCCGAAGCGCCGCTACGACGTCGTGATCGTCGGCGGCGGGGTGAACGGCCTGTCGCTCGCGTACAACCTCGCCGCCCGTCAGTCGATCCACGACGTCGCCGTCTTCGAGGCCGGCTACATCGGTGGCGGGGCCTCCGGACGCAACACGCAGGTCGTCCGCGCCAACTACAACACCCCCGAGAACGTGCCACTCTACAAGGCGAGCCTCGGGATCTGGCGCACGCTCAGCCAGGAGCTCGACTTCAACGTCCAGTTCTCGACGCAGGGTGAGCTGGATCTCTGCCACACGACCGATTCGCTCGAGGTCGAGCGGGACAAGTCGCTGTTGAACCACGCGTACGGCGTCCAGACCGACGTGCTGACGCCGGAGGAGATCGCACGCATCGACCCACACGTCGACCTCGCCGCCGGCGGTTCGTTCCCGGTGCTCGGGGCCTCCTACCACCCACCCGGGTCCATCGCGCGCCACGATTCGGTGGTGTGGGGGTATGCGTCGGCGGCCACGCGACTCGGCGTCCACATCCATGAGGGCACGGCCGTCACGGGGATCAGGGTCGACGGCGACGGCTGCATCGGGGTGGAGACCGCCGCCGGTCCGATCTCGGCCGGCTCCGTCGTCTCGGCCGTCGCCGGGTGGACCTCGATCGTCGCCGGGATGGCGGGACTGAAGCTCCCGATCACCACGCATCCCCTCCAAGCATTCGTGACCGAGCCCTATCGCCACGTGCTCGACGGGTTGGTGTCGTCGATGGATCTGTACGTCTACGTCTCGCAGACGGCGCGCGGCGAGCTGTTGGTCGGCGCGGAGATCCTCCCGTACAACACCTATTCGACGCGGTCCACCTTCGATTTCCTCTCGGAAGCCGCCAAGCGCTCGATCCAGATCCTGCCGTTCTTGGCTCGTGCACGCGTGATGCGCCAGTGGGCGGGTCTGTGCGACATGACGCCCGATTCATCGCCGATCCTCGGTGAGACGGAGATCCCCCGTCTCTTCCTGGTGGCCGGCATGGGGACCTGGGGGTTCAAGGGCTCGCCGATCTTCGGCCGGACGATGGCCGAGCTCGTCGCAACCGGTCGAACCCCGGAACTGATCGCGCCGTTCGCCCCGGATCGCTTCGAGCGGGACCGCATGGTGCCGGACGCCGCGAGCGCCGGCACGCACTGAATCGAACGCAGCGTCCGACCTACCGCTGACGGGGGGGCGACGCATCGCGGCTATCTCCACACCGACGGGAACGCCGGCCAGGCGACGTCCGTCGCCTCGAGCCAGCCCGCGAGCTCTTCGATCGCCCGACGAGCCGCCTCTCCGTCTGCCGGCTTCGCGTCCGGCTCGGCGTAGACCGCGTTCACGCGCAGTACGCCGGCCTTCCGATCGAAGGTCGGATCGATGCGTCCGACCAGTCGGTCGGCCCGCAGGATCGGAAGCACGAAGTACCCGAACTCGCGCTTCGCCTTCGGCATGTAGATCTCCAAGCGGAACCGGAAGTCGAAGAGGCGCTGGGTGCGCTCCCGATCGGAGATCAGGTCGTCGAAGGGCGAGAGCAGCGTCGTGCGGCTTCGGAACGTCGCATCCAGGAGGTCACGATGGGCGACCCACCGACCTTGAAGACCCTCGACCTCGATCGGCACGATCAGTCCCTCGCGCAGGTGTCCGCGGATCGCCCAATCCCGCATCGGGACCGGCCCGTCGAAGAGGGAGCCGATCCGGTCCAACCGTTCCAGACCGCGCGCTCGCAGCTGCCGATCGACGAGCTCGCTGGCGATGTGGGACGCGGGACGGGCGGGGACGCCCGGGAGCGACCGAGACGCCAGATCCCAGATACGTTGCTGACCGTCACGGCCGACGATCATGACGCGACCCTGTAACCACAGGATGTCGAGCAGCATCGGCACGTTCTGGCCTTCGTCGTTCCACCCGCCGGTATGCCAGCCTTCGGCTGCCCGGTTCTCCAGATCCCGCGCCCTTAGCGGACCTCGGCGTCGTAGTTCACGCATCACGTACCGCACGAACCCATCGTTCGCCACCAACCATGCGCGGACGTACTCGCGCCGCTTCCCATCGCCCGAGACGTACCGACGCATGGAGATCCGGTGGATCGGGAGATCGGCCGTCGGGACGATGTGCGCCCAGTACTCGAACAACGTCCGGTCGCGCCAGAGCAGCCGTTCGAGCTCCGCGACGCGGAACCGTCGGCCGAGCCGGCTGAACAGGACGAGCTGCTCCGTCCGCGCGACCGCCGAGGTCGGGTCCATCTGGACCTCACCCAGGCGTCGCACCACGTCCTCGATCGACGCTGGTCGGGGGGCGTCAAGGAGCTGGCCCATCACGGCGAGGTGCCGCGCCTTCCGTCGCGAGACGCCGACCGGCTCCATCATCGAGGTTGATGAGGTCATCGAGGCTCGGAGGCTACCGCCCGAGGCCGACCGGCCTCCGGGAGAACCGTTCTGCCACCTCGTGCGTACACCCACGGAGTACCGTGCTGAGAGTGAAGATCGACGACCCGGGATCCGATGCAGCGCTCATGGCGGAGTTCGCCGCCCGAGAGGAGCGCGCTGCCGGCACGCTCTTCGACCGGTTCGCCTCGCGGATCTACGGACTCGGCGTGGTGATGCTGGGCAACCATCAGGCCGCCCAGGATCTGGTGCAGGACACCTTCGTGAAACTGTGGCGGACCGCGGAACGGTACGACCCGCAGCGCGGGCGCCTCGAGACGTGGGTCCTGCTGACCGCACGGTCTCTCGCGATCGACGGCCTGCGGCGCCGAGTCCTGGAATCCCGTTCGCTGCAAGCGATCGGGATCCAGCCGGAAGATGACCCCGAGCCGCTGCCCGACGAGCGTGCGGCGGTCGCGGACCTGTCGGCCCGCGCGCGCCGCGCGATGGCGTGCCTGTCGCCGGAGCAGCGCTCCGCCCTCGAGCTCGCCTACTTCGGCGGCCGGACGACCGCCGAGGTGGCCGCGCTCGAGGGCATCCCGCAGGGCACCGTGAAGACGCGGATCCGGGCCGCGCTGCTCCGGCTGCGCGACGAGATGGCGAAGGATGCAGACCATGACGTGTGACGAGGTCCGTGAGCTCCTCCCGGAGCACCTGCTCGGCACCCTCGAGGAGCCTGAGGACCTCGAGGTCCGCCGGCACCTCCGGGGGTGCGGCGATTGTCGCGAGGAGCGGATGAAGCTCGAGGAGGGGGTCGCGGCGCTCTCCCGCGCGGTGCACGACCAGGAGCCGCCCGCCGACCTTCGGGACCGCGTCCTTCGCACGCTCGACCAGGAATGGCAGGATGCCGAACCGCCGCCCGCGACGTCCGGTGCGGGTCACCGGCGCGGGGACCGATCGCTCTGGCGAGCGGTCGCCGCCGCCGCGGTGGTCGTGCTTCTCGCGGGGTCGGTCGCGTTCGGCGCTCGCGAGGCCCACCGGGCCTCGGTCGCGACCGCCGACGCCACCAGCTACACCAACCTCCTTAGGGCGCTGGGCGGCAAGGAGTTCAGCGTGGGACAACTCCATCCGGCCGGCGGCTCCTCCTTCGATGGACGGGTGCTCGTGTACGAGGGGGACGCGTCGAAGGGTTGGAACTCCTGGGCGATCGTGTTCCTCAAAGCTCCCGGGTATGTCGGAGACGCCACCGCGACGCTGATCGGCTCGGACGGCCAAGCGCTCGCGCTGCCGCCGCTTCGGATCAGCGACGGGCAAGCGCACACGTGGCTCGTCACCGCCGACGATCTGAGCGGCTACGATCGCCTGACCATCACGACCCCCGACGGCACCGTCGTCGCGACGGGGGCGATCCGTCCCGCGTGAACCGGCCGCCTTCCCCACCCGTAGAACCTCGAACCGGCTGATCGGAGCGATCCATGCAGACACGGACCTTCGTGCAGTTCTGCGTCGTGATGGCGGCGCTCACCATGCTTGCCGCCGCGTGCTCGTCGAGCAGCTCAGCGGCGAGCTCGGCCAGCGGCTCCACCTCTGGGTCGAGCAAGATCACGATCGGCTCGGACCAGGCCAACGACCACGGCACGCAGGACGCGACCGGCAAGTCGACCTTCGAGATCGAGGCCGACAACGACAGCAGCGGCTATTACTTCAAGCCGACGATCCTGCAAGGGTCCGGCGGGCAATCCATCACGTTGGAGATCAAGAACGAAGGATCGGTGCCGCACAACTTCTCGATCACCTCGATGAATGTGAACGTGACGATCCCGGCGGGCTCGTCGCAAGAGGTCAAGGTCACGTTCCCGCAGACGGGGACGGTCGAGTTCTTCTGCAGCTTCCACCACGCTCTCGGCATGGCCGGCGAGCTCGAGGTGGCGTAGTCGGTCAGCTGAGGGATATCTAACTCGACCGTGCCAGGGGCCACAGACGTGAGCTTGGGATGGCGGGACCATCGTCCGCATGCGAACGTGCAGAACCTGCGTCGCGAGTTTCGGCCATCCAGTCGACACCAGACTGCCCGGCTTTCGATCTCGAGCCCATTGAGCGTGCGGTGATCCGAAGCAGGTCAAGTCAGTCGAGCTCGTGCTGGGCGTGCTGTTTGCGCGGGGGCAAGTCGGCCCAGGGAACCACAACTGGAAGGAGGGAAGGAAGCACCAAACGGGGTACCTCATGGTGCGGATGCCGGGCCATCCGAGAGCGCGAACCCACGGATACCTCTTCGAACACATCCTCGTGATGGAGGCGAAGCTCGGTCGCATGCTGTTTGCTGACGAGAGCGTCTACCACAAGAACGGGATCCGCGATGACAACTCGACCCGAGGATCTGGAGCTTTGGATCCGACCCCATCCATCCGGCATGAGGGCCTTGGAAGCAGTGGCGTGGGCTCGGGAAATCATCTCTCGCGAAATCATCTCTCGCTACGAAGAGCTCAAACTAGGCACCCCCAACAACGTTGCATTCCCTGCGCTGCAACGCTCTTGGAGGTGGCGGGATTCGAACCCGCGTGCTCGGGCGACCACCTGGGACTTCTCCGGGCGCAGCCGGCGTATGGATCTCACCTCAGGGTCTCCACCGGCGGAAGGCCCCTCGGCCAGCCCGGGTGCGATGTTCCGCGGTGGCCCCCAGGCGGAACCCTCGCGGTGAGCCTGCTCAGTGACGCCCGTCCCCCGACCGCAGGCACACGGGGCGGGCGGCTACCTAGAGACTAGGCAGCGAGCGCGAACTCGTCGTTGGCGCTTGTGTTGGTCCGGCGTTTTACGTGACATCCGGGATCACGGCCCGCTTCTCCCAGACGGTTATCCGTCCGAGTCGAAACCAGTACACCCCCATATGCAGTTGTGCTCTCAAGTATACGGGGCGATCCTCGTCGCCCGGGCGGAGCAGGACCGGCCAACGTGTTCGGCTGATGCTACCGCCTCCGGCCGGCCGCACGCTCCATCTCGCGCTGCGCCTCACGTTTCGCGATCGACTCACGCTTCTCGTACTTCCGCTTGCCACGAGCCAGCGCAACCTCCACCTTCGCCATCCCGTGCGTGAAATAGACGCGGAGTGGGACCAGAGACGACCCCTTCTCATTCACCTCGCGGGCGATCTGATCGATCTCCCGCCGGTGCAGGAGCAGCTTGCGCGGACGGAGCGGCAGGTGGGCGCGCTTGTCCCCCTGCTCGTACGCGGGGATGTGCAGACCCTCGAGCCACACCTCGCTCCCTCGCACGCGACCGTAACAGTCGACCAGCGAGGCGCGACCCCCGCGCAGCGACTTCACCTCGTCGCCCGTGAGCTGGATCCCACACTCGAAGCGCTCGAGCAGCTCGTAGTCGTGCCGCGCTCGCCGGTTGCTGGCGACGATCTTCTCGCCCTCGTCCTGCCGGCCCATGGCCGGGAAGGCTACACGTCGAGGAACCGGCGGATGCCGATCGTGCCGGCGACGATCGCGACGCCCGCCGCGGCGATCAAGATCCACGGGGTGATCGCGAGCACGTCGCCGTTGCGGATCAGCGGGAGCCACACGATCCTGCCTCGCAGCTGATCCACGACGAACACCTTCACGAGGAACAGCGTGATGATCGCGAGGGCGGCGCCGACGAGCGCCTCCACCAACCCCTCGATCAGGAAGGGAACGCGGATCCGCCAGTTCGTGGCGCCGACGAGCCGCATGATCCCGATCTCCTTCCGGCGCGCGAACATGCCCATGCGCAGCGTGTTCGCCACAAGGACGGTCGCGCTGACGAGCATGATCACGGCGATGAACAGCACGCCGTTGCGGAGCACGCGGGTGATGGCCGACAGCCGGTCGAGGATGTCACGGAAGTCGAGGACCTTGAGCACCCCGGGCTCCGTACACGTTATGTCGTGCGTCGTTGGGTCGGGCTCGCAGGACAGCGCCGCGGTGATCTGCGCGTACTGCGACGTGTCCGCCAGGGTCACCCGGAACGACGCAGGATAGACCTCGCAGGGGACGTTCTCCGTGATGGCGGGGTTGCTCTCGAAGAGCTTCTTCGCCCGTGCGCAGGCCTCGTCTTTGTTCTCATACTCGACGGATGCGACCGCGGGGAGCTGCTGCAGCTCCGTCTGGAGCCGTGTCACGGTGTCGGGTTTGACCGGGTCGCTCAGGTAGACCGCGACCTGCACGTTCCCGGTCACCGCCTCGATCACGAGGTTGATCTCCCGAGCGATGATCAGCGCCAGCCCGAACAGGAACAGCGCGATGAACGCGGTCGACATGGCGGCGAACGCCATGATCCCGTTCCGGCGGATCCCGGCCGCGGTCTCGCGGAAGTAGAACTCGATCCTTCGCACGGCCTAGGAGTACACCCCTCGAGACTGGTCCCGGACGACCTTCCCGCGATCGAGCTCGATCACGCGCTTGCGCATCGCGTCCACGATCGCCTGGTCGTGCGTCGCCATGACCACCGTCGTCCCGATCTTGTTGACCTTGTCCAGGAGCCGCATGATGTCGACGCTGGTGTTCGGGTCGAGGTTCCCCGTGGGCTCATCGGCCAGGAGCACAAGCGGGCGGTTGACGCAGGCGCGCGCGATCGACACGCGCTGCTGCTCACCGCCGGAGAGCTCGTCGGGATAGTTGTTGAGCTTCTCGCCGAGGCCCACGTAGTCCAGGATCTCGGGCACCCGCGCGTCGATCACGTGCTTGGGTTTCCCGATCACCTCGAGGGCGAACGAGACGTTCTCGAACACCGTCTTGTCCTGGAGCAGCTTGAAGTCCTGGAACACGCAGCCGATGTTCCGCCGAAGCTTCGGGATCCCGGCGAGCGACGACAGCCGGACGACGTTCTTCCCGGCCACGAACACCTCGCCGGTGGAGGGTTCCTCTTCCCTGAGGAGCAGCCGCAGCGTCGTCGACTTACCGGAGCCCGACGGACCCACGACGAAGACGAACTCGCCCTTCTCGATCTCGATCGAGACCGCTTCGAGGGCAGTCACGCCGTTCTTGTACGTCTTCGTGACGTTCTGAAGGCTGATCATGTTGTTGCACAGATGGGGAAGGCTGCGGAATCGACCCACCCTATCAGAGGGTCGTCGCGCTTCCGTGGAGGCTCAGTGACCGATCCGCGTCATCCGGACGCGCGCCGTCGGAGCTCGGCCTCGATGAAACGATCGAGATCCCCCGCGAGCACCCGCTGAGGGTCCCCGACCTCGACGTTGGTGCGGTGGTCCTTGACCATCTGGTACGGCGCGAGCACGTACGACCGGATCTGGGAACCGAAGTCCACCGCCTTCCGTTCTCCCCGGATCTCGTTCATCTGCTCCTCGCGCTTGCGTCGGTCGAGGTCTGCCAGTCGGGCCTTCAGGATGCTCATCGCGGTCGCCTTGTTCTGGAGCTGCGACCGTTCGTTCTGGCACGCGACGACGATGCCCGTCGGGAGGTGGGTGATCCGCACGGCGGAGTCCGTGGTGTTGACGCCCTGGCCGCCGGGGCCGCTGGAGCGGTACACGTCGATCCGGAGGTCCTGCTCGTCGATCTCGAACTCCTCGGCCTCCGACTCGTCGAGTGCGGGGATCACGTCGAGCGACGCGAAGGACGTGTGCCGCCGCTTCTGCGCATCGAACGGACTGATGCGGACGAGCCGGTGGACGCCACGCTCAGCTGACAGCAGCCCGTAGGCGTTGGGCCCGTGCACGGTGAAGGTGGCGGACTTGATCCCGGCTTCATCGCCGTAGTGCACCTCGTCCACTTCGACCTTGAGGCTCTCCTGTTCCGCCCACCGCATGTACATCCGAAGGAGCATGTCCGCCCAATCCATGGACTCCGTGCCACCGGCGCCCGCCTGTACCGTGGCGATCGCGTCGTGGGCGTCGTACGGACCGGACAGGAGCGCCGCGAGCTCCACCTTCTCGAGGTCGACCTCGAGCCCGGCTATGGTCTGCTCCAGCTCGTGCTGGAGATCGGCGTCGGTCGATCCGGTCAGGAGCTCGTCGATCGCGGTCGCGTCACCGAGCCTGCGCTGCAATGCGTCATAGCGATCGACCTCGGCGGTCAGCCGCGCGAGCTTGGACGTGACCTGCTGGCCGTGCGCAGGCTCGTCCCAGAGCGTCGGGTCGGAAGCCTGCTGCTGCAGCTCGACCATCTGGGCGCGTTTCCCGTCGACGTCAAAGGAACCCCCTTGCCGCCTCGACGCGCTCGGCGATGGCCCGCAGACGTTCGGTGTGCTCGCTCATGTCATCGCGAGTCTACGGGCCGCAGTGGTTCCCCGCCTCCGCCCTCCGCCGTTCGCTCTGACCGCCGCTACGCGGCGGCACCGTGGCACTTCTTGTACTTCTTGCCGCTGCCGCACGGACAGGGCGCGTTCCGGGGAACCTTGTCGCTGAAGGCCTGCTGCGGGTTGCCGGCTTGCCCGCCTTCCCGAGGGACCTCTCCGGCGCCGCCGGCGCCGGAGGCGACCTCATCCCGGTTCTCCTGCATGCGCTGGACCCGCGTCGCCGCCGGTGCCGGCTGCTGATCCTGCCGCACCAGCTCGACCCGGTAGATGTACTTCACGAAGTCCTCCTGGATGGACGCCGTGAGCTCATCGAACATCATGAAGGCCTCACGCTGATACTCGGTGAGCGGATCGCGCTGCGCATACGCGCGCAGGTGGATGCCCTCCTGCAGGTAGTCCATCTCGTACAGGTGCTCGCGCCACTTCGTATCCGTGATGTTGAGCAGGACGACCCGTTCGAGCTCGCGCATGATCTCGGGGGTGATCGTCTGTTCCTTCGCCTCGTACGCGTCCTCGGCTTCCTGGACGAAGCGGGCTTGCAGCTCCGACACGTCGCGCACGCCTTCGATGTCCGCGACCGTGCTCCGGACGGGGAAGAATTCGCCGAGCGCGACCAGCAGAGCCTCCAGGTCCCAGTCTTCCGGGTAGGTATCGGGCGGGCACCACGAAACGACGACGTCGGCGATCACGTCTTCGACGAAGCCCAGCGCCTGTTCCTTCAGATCCTGGCCCTCGAGGATCCTGCGTCGCTCACCGTAGATGACCGTGCGCTGGCCGTTCATCACCTCGTCGTACTTGAGGACGTTCTTCCGCCGTTCGTAGTTCAGCTCCTCGATCTGCTTCTGGGCGTTCTCGACGGCGCGGCTGACCATCTTCGCTTCGATCGGTTCGCCCTCCGGCCACTTGAACCGGTTCATGATCGCCGCGACCCGATCGGAGGCGAACATGCGCATCAGATCGTCCTCGAGGGACAGGTAGAACAGCGACTCACCCGGGTCGCCCTGGCGGCCCGACCGCCCACGCAACTGGTTGTCGATGCGGCGAGATTCGTGTCGCTCGGTCCCCAACACGTAGAGCCCGCCCAGCCCCACGACCTCGTCGTGCTCCGCGTCCGTCTGCGCCCGGAACTTGGTCAGGATCGGCTCGTATTCGGTCTCGTAGGCGGCGCGCTCCTCCTCGTCCATCTCGAACAGGAGGTACCGGTCGTTGTCCCACTCGCGGGCAGCCATCTCCTGGCGTGCCAGGTACTCCGGGTTCCCCCCCAGCAGGATGTCGACACCGCGGCCGGCCATGTTCGTCGCGACCGTCACGGAGCCCTTCCGGCCCGCCTGGGCGACGATCACCGCTTCCTTCTCGTGGTTCTTCGCGTTCAGCACGTTGTGTTGGATCCCGCGGCGGTTCAGCACGCCAGAGAGGCGCTCCGACTTCTCGATCGAGACGGTGCCGACCAGGATCGGCTGGCCGCGCTCGTTCCGATCGATGATGTCGTCGGCGACGGCGTCCCACTTCTCGTCCTCGGTCTTGTAGATCAGATCCTGCTTGTCGTCCCGGACGTTCGGCGCGTTGGTCGGGATCTCGACGACGCCGATCTTGTAGGTCTCCTCGAACTCCGTGAGCTGGGTCTTCGCCGTTCCGGTCATGCCGGCGAGCTTGTCGTACATCTTGAAGTAGTTCTGGATCGTGATCGTGGCGAGGGTCTGGTTCTCCTCCTTGATCCGGACACCTTCCTTCGCCTCGATCGCCTGATGGAGTCCCTCCGAATACCGGCGACCTTCCAACACGCGGCCGGTGAACTCATCCACGATCTTGACCTCACCGTCCTGGACGACGTAGGCGACGTCACGTTTGTAGAGCTCCTTCGCGCGAAGCGCGTTGTGCAGGTGATGCACCAGCATCGTGTTGGAGCTGTCGTACAGGTTCTCGATGTTGAGCAGCTCCTCGACCTTCGCGACGCCCTGTTCGGTGACGGCCACCTGATACTTGGCCTCCTCGACCTCGTAGTCCTCATCGATCGAGAGCCGGGGCGCGATCCTGGCGAAGGTCTGGTACCACTTCGCCGAGTCCGCGACCATCCCGCTGATGATCAGCGGGGTGCGTGCCTCGTCGATCAGGATCGAGTCGACCTCGTCCACGATCGCGTAGCGGTACCCCCGGTGGACGCATTCGTCCAGTCGCATCGCCATGTTGTCGCGCAGGTAGTCGAACCCGAACTCGTTGTTCGTCCCGTACGTGATGTCGGCCGCGTACGCCGGGCGGCGTTGCTGGGGGGTCATGGACGCCTGGATCAGTCCCACGTTGAGCCCGAGGAAGCGGTAGATCCCGCCCATCCACTCGGAGTCACGTTTGGCCAGGTAGTCGTTGACCGTCACGATGTGGACGCCCTTGCCCTCCAGGGCGTTCAGGTAGCCGGGGAGGGTCGAGACGAGCGTCTTCCCCTCGCCGGTCTTCATCTCGGCGATGTTGCCTTGGTGCAGTGCCGCTCCGCCCATCAGCTGCACGTCGAAATGGCGCTGCCCGATCGTCCGGCGCGCGGCCTCTCGGACGGCCGCGAACGCCTCGGGAAGGAGATCGTCGAGCGGCGCGCCGTTCGCGACGCGTTCCTTGAACGCGATCGTGTTCGCCCTGAGCTCGTCGTCGCTCAGGTCCTCGACCTCGGGCTCGTAGGTGTTCACGAGCTTCGCGAGGTCGGCCAGGTTCTTGAGTTTGCGGCCTTCGCCGAGGTTGGCGATCTTGTCGAGTACCGGCACGGTGGATCCTTCGGTCTGCTGAGGGCGTCTTCCTATGGTACCGGCGGAGACGTTGGAGCAGCGTCAGATGGGCTCTTCGAGCGCTCCGAGCCGCTCCACGAGCCGTGCGTTCTCCCGGTAGTCCACCGGGCAGGCGATCACGGAGACGGCATCGTCATCGAGGGCCTTCCGGAGCGTGGGCTGTAGCTCTCCCGCAGCCCGGATCGCGTAGCCGCGAGCCCCGAAGCTCTCGGCGTAGCGCACGAAGTCCGGGTTGTCGAACGAGACCGCCGCCCGCCTCCCGAAGTGGATGTCCTGCTTCCACCCGATCAGCCCGTACCCGCCGTCCACCCAGACGAGGATCACGATGGGCACCCGCTCGCGCACGGCGGTCTCGATGTCCGCCGCGCTCATCAGGAAGGCACCGTCACCCATCGCCGCGAGCACCTTCCGGTCGGGGAACGCGAGCTTCGCGGCGAAGGCACCGGGGAGCGAGAACGCCATCGTCGCGAGTCCGTTGGAGATCAGGCATGTGTTCGGGGCGTACGTCGGGTAGAGCCGTGCCATCCACATCTTGGCCGCTCCCGTGTCGCAGAGCACGATGTCCTCGCGACCCATCGCCTCGCGGATGTCGGCGACGATCCGTGCCGGCGTGACCGGGAAGGCATCGTCCGCCGCTCCGTGCTCGAACTCTTCCCGCACGAGGCTCTTGACGGGCGGGACCACGCCGCCGACCGGGTGCAGATCCCGTGCCGCGGCGATCTCGTCGAGGGTCTCACCGATCGACCCCTGGAGCCCGACCGCCAACGTGTAGTGGGCGTCGACCTCGGCGACGGTCCGGTGGATGTGGACGATCTGCTTGTCGCGAGTAGGGTTCCACCGCGATGGGGCGTACTCGACCAGGTCGTATCCGACCGCGACCACGACGTCGGCCCGATCGAATCCGAAGTTCGCATAGTCCTTCACCATGAACCCGATCGTCCCGAGCGCGTTCGGGTGATCGTCCGGGAAGACGCCCTTGCCCAGGAAGGTCGTGGCGACGGGAACCTGGAGTCGCTCGCTGAATCGAAGCAACGACTCCATCGCGTGGTCACGCGCGACGCCCGCGCCCGCGAGGACGACCGGATGCGTCGCCTTGGCCAGGACGTGGGCCGCCCGATGCACCTGGTCCACGGACGGCGACGGATCGCGCGGAACGTTCACGGGGAGCGGGTCCCCTTCCGCCGGCTGTTCGGCGACGTCCTCCGGGAGGATCACGAACGTGGCGCCCGGCCGTTCGGTCTGCGCTTGTTTGAACGCCTTCCGGATCAGCTCCGGGGCGCTGCCCGGAAGCGTCACCAGGTCACCCCATTTCGTGATCGGGCGGAACAAGGAGACGAGGTCCACCACCTGATGCGACTCCTTGTAGAGCCGGTCCAGCCCGGCCTGTGCGGTGAGCGCGACCAGTGGGTGCGAGTCCAGCTGGGCGTTGGCGACGCCCAGCAGCAGGTTGATCGCCCCGGGCCCGAGCGTCGCCAGACACACGCCGGCCTTCCCCGTCAACGCGCCGTAGGCATCGGCCATGAAGGCGGCCCCGCGTTCGTCCCGGGTGGTGATGAAGCGGATGGATGACGAAGCGATCGCATCGATCACGTGCAGGTTCTCCTCGCCCGGCAGACCGAAGACGTACTCGACGCCTTCGTTCTCGAGGCACGAGACCAGGAGCTGTGCGACGTTGGGGAACCGGTCGGTCACGGCACAAGCCTACGGATACGAGCGTGACGGCGACCGATGGTGGGCGACCCGAGAGAACCGGCCGAGCTCAGGTGATCTCGATCATCTTCTCGCGCACGGCATAGACGACCGCTTCCATGCGCGAATGCAGGTGCAGCTTCTCGAGGATGTTGCGGATGTGATTCTTGACCGTGTTCTCCGAGATGTAGAGCTTCTTCGCGATATCCCGATTGTTCAGGCCCTGGGCGACGAGCTTGAGGACCTCCATCTCGCGTTCGGTCAACCGCGGCGCGGGCATCTGCGGCCGCTCTTCGGTCGCCTTCGAGATCGCCGCGAACTCGGTGAGGAGCTTCGATGCCATGGACGGGGAGATCCGCGACTGTCCGGCCCAGACGCTCCTGATCGCGTCGGCGACCTCCTCGATGGGGATCTCCTTGAGGAGGTACCCGCTGGCGCCGGCTTTGATCGCGTCGTAGAGATCGGCTTCCTCGTCGCTGATCGTCAGCATCAGGATCTTGACATGGGGAAGCAGCTCCTTGATCTGGGCGGTCGCCTCGATCCCGGATCGCTTCGGCATCCGAACGTCCATCAGGACGACGTCCGGCATCGTCTCCTGGGCCTTCTCGATCGCCTCCTGTCCATCGGACGCCTCGCCGACGAGCTCCAGGTCGGATTCGTTGCCGAGAACCATCTCGAGACCTCTGCGGAACAATGCATGGTCGTCGACGACCATCACCCGGAGCCGCTCGTCACCGCCGTGATCCTTGGACACCCCTACTCCTCCTGCTGAGCCAACGGTTCGGCCTCGGGTTGGGTCAGCGGGGATTCTAGACCACGCTTCTGCTTCGGCGGGCGCTTCTTCCCGTGATGGTCGCGAAGCTGCCGCTCGAGCTTGTCCTTCACGCGGTCGATCGCCGTTGGAACGTCTTCGGCTTCGGCTTCGGCCCGGAAGGTCTTCCGCGGGATCCGCAGCGCCGCCTCGACCCGCTTCAGTCCATCGATCCGGGGATGGTGCTCGTTGATGACCTCGACGTCGATCCGCGTCGTGCGAGGCTCGAGGCGTTCCAGTGGAGCGAGCTTCCGCTCGGCCGTGATGCGGATGTCCTCGGTGACCCGCACGCCGCGGCCGGTGAAGCTCAGATCCATCCGCTCGGTACCCCTCGTCCGTCGGGTGGGCTCACGTCCGGCTGACCTGGTCTTTGTCCCCACACTCGCCTGCAGGGGCCTTCGCCCGATCGCCCGGACGTCCGCGGCGATCGGACTCCCGCCCTCTCCCGTTGCCGGGGCAGGTCTTACCTCTAAACCGCGCCATGCTCAGCGACCAACGGTCGCCTTACGTGGGTCGTTTCGCCCGCGGCTGGCATCGACTACCGGGGAGGTTCCCCGGGCAACCACAGACCCGGACGTGGGCCCTTTGCAGGATAGGCACGACCGCCGGGAACGCGCAACGTGGACGCGGGATCGTGGAACGAACGCGCCGCGGTGACGAGATGGGTCCGCCGCGCACCGGCGGCGGCGAGCGCCTCGGCGCAGGCCGCGGCCGTCGCCCCAGTCGTGAGGACGTCGTCGACGAGCAAGATCCGCTCGGGAGCCGCGCGGGTCGCTTCGAAGCTCCCCCGCATGGCCTCTCGACGCTCGGCGCCCCCGCGCCGAGCCTGCGGGCCTGTCGAACGCGCGCGTCGAAGCAACCGGGTGACGGGGATCCCGGTCCTCCGTCCGAGCCCGACCGCCAGCGCGCGTGACTGGTCGTAGCCGCGCTCGGACAGCCGTCGGCGCGCGAGTGGGACCCAGGTGATGACCTGGACCGAGGGGAGGTCGTCGCACGCGGCGATCGCCGCGGAGAGCGCGGCCGCGACGTCACGCCATCCCGAGAACTTGAGCCGATGCACGGCTCGCCGCGCCGGACCTTCGAAGAGGAACGGCGAACGAGCGGACGCCACGGGGTCCGGCGGACAATCACGACACGAACGCACCGTCACGTGCCACGGACGCCCACAGCGGTCGCACCACGGGCGCTCGAGCGCGACGAGCGCGGCGCTGCAGGCGGGGCAGAAGGGCCAGGGACCGCTGCCGCATCCCGCGCACCGGCGTGGGAACACGACGTCGAGCGCCCGCGCGAGCACGCGGCGACCGTACCGGGCGCCGCCGACACCGCTAAGGCAGAGAAACCTCGACCGGCTCCGACCCTCGGATCTCGATCGTCAGGCGCTGTTGCGACCGAAGGGCCGGATAGCCGACCACACGACCGTGACCCGACGCCCGATCGAACTCGATCTCGAGCACGGGATGGGTGGTGCCGTCGATCTCGAGCTTGAGCGCGGGAACCGTGTCCGCAGCGAACGAGATCCGGAGGCTGTCACCCACGCATTCGAGGGATTCCAAGGCCACCCCGCCGGTCTTCGTGCCGATCGTCGCGGTCCCACGTCGCACGGCCGCACGCGGCCAGGGGATCGCGAACGGGCGACCCGGATGCAGGACACTCGCGATCCCGTCGACGAGCACCGCACACTCCAGCCGGTACCACCCCGCCGCGAGATCCATCGTGGAGACCTCGAACGGCACGAACGTGTCGAGGGTCGGCGCGATCTCCAACACCATCGGCTCGATCCCGATCGTCCGCTCGCCTCGTCCGGCGCACTCGGCCGCGCGCGCCGACTCGATCCGCACCTGATGTGGGAGCCCGTCGGCGCCGCGAAGGAGGAGCGCACCTTTCACCGATACCGGGAAACGCTCGTACGCGGCCCGGACGGAGACGGCGTCGTTCGCCACCTTCGGGCTAGGTCCCCTGCTGCCAGGAATGGAGGTATTCGTCCTGCTCGGCCGTGAGCTGGTCGATCTCGACGTTCATCGCCCGGAGCTTGAGACGAGCGACCTCCCGATCGATCTCCACGGGGACCGGATAGACCTTCTTCTCGAGCGTCGCATGGTTCTTCACCATCCATTCCACCGCGAGCGCCTGGTTCGCGAACGACATGTCCATCACCGCGGCCGGGTGGCCTTCGGCGGCCGCGAGGTTCACGAGCCGGCCCTCCCCGAGGAGGTTGATCCGCCGTCCGTCGGCGAGTGTGTACTCGTCGACGAACTCGCGGAGCCGCCGGACGCCGCCGGTCGCCAGCTCACGCAACGCGGTCTTGTCGATCTCGACGTCGAAGTGCCCGCTGTTGGCGAGGATCGCGCCGTCCTTCATCAGCTCAAGATGCTCGCGGCGGATCACGCTCGTGTCGCCCGTGACGGTGACGAACAGGTCCCCGACCCTGGCGGCATCCCGGATCGGCATGACCCCGTACCCCTCCATGACGGCTTCGAGGGCGGCGGTCGGATCGACCTCGGTCACGATCACGTGCGCGCCCATCCCCCGAGCACGAGCGGCGACCCCCCGGCCGCACATCCCGTACCCGGCGACCACGAACGTCTTGCCGGCGATAAGCCGGTTCGTCGAGCGCATGATCGCATCCATCGTCGATTGGCCGGTCCCGAACCGGTTGTCGAACAGATGCTTGGTGTCGGCGTCGTTGACCGACACGATCGGGTAGGCGAGCGCGCCGTCCGAGGCCATCGCACGGAGGCGGATCACGCCGGTCGTCGTTTCCTCGGTGCCCCCGAGCACCTCGATGAGCTGATCCGCGCGCTGCGTGTGCAGGACGTTCACCAGATCGGCGCCGTCGTCCATCGTGATCATGGGTCGCAGATCGAGCACCGCGTTGATGTGCTTGTAGTACGTGTCGTTGTCCTCGCCCTTGATCGCGAACGTCTCGACGCCGCTCTGTTCGGTCAGGGCAGCCGCGACGTCATCCTGGGTGGACAGCGGGTTGGACGCCGCCAGCAACACCTCCGCCCCCGCTGCCGCCAACGTCTCCATCAGGTTCGCCGTCTCGGTCGTCACGTGCAGGCACGCTCCGATCCTGATGCCATCGAGCGGCCGCTCCTTGTCGAAGCGCTCGCGGATCTGACGCAGGACCGGCATCTCGCCGGCCGCCCAGTCGATCCGATCCCTCCCGCCGGGTGCGAGCGCGGCGTCTCTGATGTCTCCCATGGTCACGTTCCCGCTTTCCGTCCGGGGAGGCGAGGCAACAGATCCACGAGGAGCCTCCCGACGGCCAGCGCGGTCTCGTTCGAGACGCGAACGACCTCCTCGTGGGTGACGTGTTCGCCGAAGGCGTTGGTCAGACTACAGATGCCGAGCACCCGCATCCCGAGCGCCACGGCGGGAAGGGCCTCGGGGACCATCGACATCCCCACGACCGTCGCCCCGAGACGCCGGAACATCGCGACCTCGGTCGGGGTCTCGTAGGCCGGGCCGCTCATGGCCGCGTAGACGCCATCAGCGGCTCGGATCCCCAGGCCGTCGGCCCGCTCGACCGCGAGATCCGCGATCTCGCGGTCGTACACCTCCTCGGTGTTGATGAACGCCGGCGTCCCATCCGGATACCGCCACGCGCGGAGCGGAGCCGAGCCCATCATGTTCAGGTGGTCGCGCAGGACGACGACGATCCCAGCATCGACGCCGGGCTCGAGCCCGCCGACCGCGGCCGTCAGCACCATGGTCTCTGCCCCCAGATCGTGTGCGAGGCGCGGCAGCAATGCGGGCACGTCCATCCCATGGCCCTCGTAGTAATGCACCCGACCGCTGAAGGCCGCCACCGCGACGCCGGCGAAGCGGCCGAGGCTGAGCGTGCCGGCGTGGCCCGGGACGCCGGGCGGTGGGAACCCCGGGAGGTCGGTGAACGCGAACGAGGCCTCGATCTCCAGATCGTCCTCGATGGCCGGGCCCAAGCCCGAGCCGAGGACGAGCCCGACCGAGGGGACCAGCTGCGTCCCCGCGCGCACGATCTCGGCGCCGCGAGCTGGGAGGTCGTCGCCGGGGCTCGGAAGCCCCGACGTCAAGTCGGCCTCGCGAGCGCCGCCTTGAGGCGGTCGATCACCGCGACCGGCGTGGGATCGACACCGCGACGCAGGGCCACGTAGCAGCTCACGAAGTCCCCCACCACGATCAGCCCGAACAGCGTCGCGAGCGGCAAGCGTGTGGTGACCCGTACTTCCTCATACGTGGCTCCCGCCTCGCGCGCGATGTCGGCGGACAGCGGGAACCGGGGCGCGAGCTCCTCGGGTTCCGCGTCGTGGCGCAAACCGATCACGACACAGCGCTCACCGTACGGGCGCGTCCATCCGACGACCTCGTTGTGATCCAGCTCGCTCATCGCCGACGCGAAGGCGGGCACCTTGCCGTTCTCGTTCATCTGCGTCTTCCACCGCATCGCGGCCACCGAGGCAAGGCCCTCGATCCCCCAGATCACCGGGATCCGATCCCCGATCCTCCCCGCCAGGGCCTTCGCAGGGTTCCGCTCGACCGGAACCTCCGGGGCCAGGTCTGCGGCGGCACGTTCGAGCTCGACGACGACCTCGTCGACCCCTTCGGCGAGGGACGGCAGCAAGCCCGCCGCCTCCAACGCCCCCAGCATCGCGAAGGTCAGATGCCCGACGGCGGCGCGCGGCTGGAAGCCTCCGGGCACGTGCACCGCTGCCCACCCGCGCTCCGCACACTCCTCGCTCAGGGTGCCGCCGCCCGTGATGGCCAAGATCCGACACCCTCGAGCAGCCGCCTCGTGGAACGCGGCGAGCGTCTCCGCGGTGTTCCCTGAATACGAGGACACCACGACCAGGGTGCTCGGCCCGGCGAAGGCCGGCAGCA
>Ga0137371_10000316_pt1 | contig 34336 bp, 28 predicted proteins | sample SagtaG_7_FD_104919 | JGI IMG/M metagenome (GOLD analysis project Ga0137371, IMG submission 104919) | Vadose zone soil microbial communities from Sagehorn Ranch, Mendocino, California, USA - Sage1_R_40_16 metaG | ecosystem: Environmental > Terrestrial > Soil > Vadose zone | place: USA...
GATTATCGCCGGTCCCCAAAATGGTACTCGGCTAGACCGAGTGGGTAAGGCCACCGTTTGTGTTATTACTGCGGGCCACCTCTCTACTTGCCCGCGGATGTTGAAGGTCGCTGACGCGTTGGCAGCAACCGGATATCGCGTGCGGGTGGTGAGCGCTCGTTATATCGATTGGGCTAGGCGGCTAGATAAGGACGTGAGATGCACGCGCACATGGGAATGGGACGTAGTTGATCACGGCCGCTCCACCGCACCATCCATGTGGCTGCGCAGCGGCGTACGTTTCCGTGCTGCCGGACTCCTGGCACGTGCGCTTCAGCCTCGTCACACTCCGTTGCTGCTCGTATTCAACGCCTGGGGCCGGATCCATTCCGAGTTACTGAAAGCTGCACTTCGCGGACCGGCCGATTTGTTCTATGGCGGCACAAGTGGAGGACTCGCGGTGGCTGCGATGGCTGGACGTCGAACGGGAAAGCCCTATGCGCTGGATCTGGAGGACTTTCACACTGGCGAGCTAGAGGATGGTCCGGAGGCCCGGTTCCGCCATGCGCTCATCGAGCGAATCGAACGGGATGTGCTTCCGGGCGCAGCGTTCCTAACGGTCGCGGGAGCGGCCATGGCCGCCGCATATGCCCACAAATATGATGTTGAGCTGATTCCCGTGAACAATACGTTTTCCCTGCCGTCCTACACGCCCAATCTTTCCGTAAATCCCGGCGGGACACTCAAGTTGTATTGGTTCAGCCAAACGATTGGCCCCAAACGGGGACTCGAAGACGTCATCCACGCTGCTGCATTAGCCGAAATTGAAATTGAGATGCATCTGCGGGGGAATCCAGCACGAGATTATATCGAGTCACTGACCGCGTTGGCGGCGCGATTGAGCTCTAAGACAAAGGTAGTGGTTCACCGGCCGGTCGCCCCGGATTCGATGGTTGAGTCGTGCGCAGGGTATGATGCCGGTCTCGCCGTGGAATCGGGCTTTAGTTGCAACAACACGGTGAGTGTGTCCAACAAACTGTTCACATATTTATTGGCTGGTTTGCCCGTTATTCTGACAGACACGGAAGGGCAGCGTGTACTTGCGCGGGATTTGGGTGACGCCGCTTTTTGCTACAGGACCAGCGACATTCCCGCTTTGGCTGCCGGTCTGCGCCGTTGGGCGGAGGACAAGACGCTTCTTTTGCGCGCTAAAGTAGCCGCGTGGAATTCGGCCAAGCGGCGTTGGCACTGGGATCATCCCCTCCAAAAAGGTGTAATGCTCGATGCGGTAGCTAGGGCACTGAACGTATGAAGGCGCTCCGGATTGCAGTGACCGTGGATCCCTATATCCCAGTGCCTCCGGTTCTCTATGGCGGAATCGAACGCGTGGTTGATTTCGTTGTGCGTGGTCTGGTCGAGCGTGGTCATCAAGTGACGCTTTTTGCCCACCCGGACAGCAGAACGCTCGCCGACCTTGTTCCTTACGGTGTACCCCCGCACTTCGGCTGGCACCCGCGTTTAACAGAACTGCGGCAGGTCGGCGGAGAATTGTGGCGGCGCCGTCGGCAACTCGACGTGATTCTCAGCTTCGGCCGGTTGGCAGCGCTCCTCCCGGTTTTGCCTCAGCGGCGTCTGGCGAAGGTTCAGTGTTACCAGCGTAACTTGGTACCGTGGCGCTCTGTGAAGAAGGGCGCCGCGATGGCTGGGCATTCGTTGCGCTTTGCTGCATGTTCCTCCAGCGTCTATCGAGAAAGTGCGGTCACCGGAGGCTCCGGCGGGAGGTGGCATACCATTTTCAATGGCGTTGACATAGCTCGATACACATTTAATTCATCCGTTGGCTACGACGCGCCTCTGGCATTTCTCGGCCGTATCGAGCCTTGTAAAGGGGCACACAATGCCATTGCCATTGCCAAGTCCGCCGGGCGGCGGTTGTTGATTGCCGGAAATATTCCCAGTCAAGCTTGCGAATATTTTAATCGAGAGATCGCGCCACACGTGGACGGCAATGAGATCAGCTATATCGGTCCAGTAGACGACGAGCAAAAGAATTTGATGCTTGGTTCTGTAGCCGCGCTGCTGATGCCGATTGAATTTGACGAACCATTCGGCATCGTGATGGCGGAAGCGTTTGCGTGCGGCACCCCTGTGATTGCGTTTGCACGCGGCAGCGTGTTCGAAGTTGTACGGCATCGGGTCAATGGTTTCATTTGCCATTCGCTGGAAGCCGCAGTCGGTGCTGTCGGCCGCCTGCAAGAGATCGACCGCTCCGTCGTGCGCGCTGACTGCGAAGCCCGCTTCAGTAGCACGGTGATCACAGATGCATATGAGAATTTGTGTTGGGATCTGACACAACAATGCTCCGCGTCCTGATGATTAGTCCGCACTTCCCGCCAGATAGCGGAGCTGCCACTCACCGTGTGCGTCTCTTGGCCCCGCATCTACCGAAATATGGCTGGGAGCCGACAGTGGTAACCGTAGACCCGTCTGCCTACGAAGGGCGGCTGGATTTTGAATTGGCCCACCTTGTTTCCGATACACTGCGCGTCGTGCGGTGCCGAGCTTGGCGCGCGCGTTGGACACGGCGATTTGGATTTGGTGATCTCGGATTGCGCGCTTTATTGGGTCTGTATCGCGCTTGCGCCGAGTTGCTAAGCCGCGAGAAGTTTGATCTGTTGTTCATCACGATTTTTCCTGCTTATCCCGCGCTGCTTGGACCTATTTTGCGACAACGGTTTAGCGTGCCATACATAGTGGATTACCAGGATCCATGGGTAAGCGCGTGGGGAGTTCACGCTGGCGGCGGACCCAACGGTGAAGCCGATTTGAAGAGCAAAGCGAGCCGATGGATTGCAACTCGGCTGGAGCCGATCGCACTCCGGCGTGCAGGCGCTATTACAGCCGTATCGGCTGGAACCTAGGGTCAGATTCTCGAACGTATACCAGAACTGAAGTCCATCCCTCGTGCCGCGATCCCCATGGGTGGCGAGCCTAGTGACTTTCAGTATCTACGGCAGCACCCTCGTTACAATCCGTTCTTTGATCCCGCCGACGGTCTGTTTCATGTCTGCTATGTGGGTACGCTGTTACCTTTGGGATTCGAAACTTTGCGCGCCGTGCTTGAAGCGGTCCGCCTTCTGCGTGACCACAGAACGGATCTATACCGTCGACTCCGGTTGCACTTCTTCGGCACTAGTAATCAGGCGTCACCAGAGGAACCCTGTCGAGTGTTGCCGGTGGCCGCGGAATTCGGCGTTAGGGAGGCCGTCTCTGAAATAGCGTCACGCATTGACTACCTGGATGCGTTGACTGTGCAGTGCCAGGCCAGCGCGATTCTACTGATGGGCAGCAGCGAGAGCCACTACACGGCGAGCAAGCTCTATCCGGCACTGCTGGCCGGCCGGCCGATTCTGGCGGTCTATCACCACGCGAGCAGTGTCGTTGACGTGTTGCGAAGCTCTTCGGCAACGGCGCGGATCGTCACTTACGATGATGAAATTCGGGCGGAGAGTCAGTCGAGTAAGATCTACGAAGGGCTTGTGGCCGCGATGAATTGGAACCTCGCTCGAGGACCCAACCTCGGCCCCGACTCCATCGCCGGATTCTCCGCGGAATCGCTAGCGGGGACACTCTGCACGATTTTTGACCGGGTGTCTTCAGTCGCACGACTCGATCCAGCCGGTGTACCTCTTGTTGATGTTCCACAGAAACCCGCACTCTAAACTTGACTGCGGCGAAGGACCGCCAATCTTGCAAAAGCAAATGAAGGATTTCGTGAAGCGCCGGATCCGTGATGCCGGTTACCGGGTGTCACGCCTGCGTCCCGAGAATCGATTTGACGCTATGGAAGGTACTCTGCAGTCGCTTCGGAGAATGGCCTACCAGCCCCGTATCATTATCGATGCGGGTGCCAATCAAGGGAACTGGACTCGTATGGCGATGCGCCTGTTCCCGGAGGCCCGCATCCACTTGATCGAGCCGCAGCCCGCTTGCCATGAGGTGCTGCGGTCGCTGGTCGAAGGGCATGCTAAATTGACGTTGCACGAGTGCGCTCTCACGCGTCCTGGCATCTCGAGCGTGCGAATGACGGGCTTAGGTGGAGACGGCAGCGGAGCCTGGGTACTCGCTGAAGGAGAATCCGCCGCAGAGACCATCGAATGTCCGGCATCGACGCTCGACGAACTCTTCGCTGGGAAGTTCTCTTCGGAGCATCGCTGTCTTTTGAAACTCGACATGGAACGGCACGAATGGACAGCCTTGCAGGGAGCCGAGCGGCTGCTTGAATCCGTGGAAGTGATCATTACGGAGGTGCAGTTTTTCGGATTGAACTCATTCCCCGTGTTTGCAGATATTCTTGACCGCGTCCGTGAATCGGACTTCGATCTCTTCGATATCGCCGCGTTGGCTCCCAGGCTGCGGGACGGTCGCCTGCGCTCCGGAGATGTTGTTTTCGTCCGCCGCGGAAGTCCGCTAACTTTGGACGTAATATGGTCATGAGCCACTGGCTAGATTCCACGAAAATATATCTAAAGCGGAACGCTATCTTGAATCCAATATGGTCTTATGGGGGGCTGTACCTTGAGCGAGCGACGAACCTCCACGGATGGTCTCCAATAGCTCTTTCCGGGGAAGGCCCACAATGAGACCGGTGGTATTCGCGCGCCGGCTCTTTGGATTCGGACTCCGGTGGGCCAAGAGCCATCTGGAGCACGGACGGTTTGAGGCCCCGAGCATCCCGCACCTCTCCGTCGAAACCACTAACGTCTGCAACTCCGATTGCGTGTTCTGCGCGAACAGCGTGATGAAGAGGAAGAAGGGGCCTCTGGACCTGGAGCGGTTCAAGAAGGTTGTGGATGACTTCGTGGCCGTGGGCGGCACGTGCATGGATTTCAACGTCACTATCGGCGACCCGTTGCTCGATCCGCACCTACTGGAACGGGCACGCTATGTCGGACGTTACCCTCAGATAACTGGGCTCGGATTTGTGACCACGCTTCAGTGGCTGCATCGCTTCGACCTCGGCGAGTTCTTCGAAGCGCGGTTCACATGGTTGTCCATCTCCACGGCGTTGTCCGGGCGGGAGGCCTATCAAAAGTTCTTCCGGGTCGACAAGTACGACAAGATGCTGACAAACCTGCTCGCACTCATCGCTGAGAATACCCGGCGCTCGAATCCGATCTCCATCCACATTGACGTCAAGCCAACCGACGAGCCCCTGCAGCGAGTTTTGGACCACCCTGACTTCTGGAAGGTTAGCGTCGCGTCTGGACAGGATCTGGCCAAGCAGGTCCAAAGCCGAGGCTTCTTCGTAGACGACTGGCAGGGTGCTGTGAAGCTCCCCGAATACCTCAAGCTGAGACCCCTCTACCCGAGAGCCCATTTTCCATGCAGGATGCTTTACAAAGGGCTGACCATCTATTCCAACGGTAAAGTCGGCGCTTGCCAGTGCCGCGACTTCGAGGCGAGCAGCGAGTTGATCGTCGGCACCGTTGAAGACTCCCTGATCGATCTCTGGAACGGACCCAAGCTTCAAGAGCTCCGGCAGCGATGGCGGGAAGAGAATGAGATCCCCACAATCTGTAAATCGTGCCGATACTACATGCGCTGAGGCTTGGGGAGAAACTTGGGGGCTAGTTACGAGATAGTCATTGCGCGCACTGGAGATGTCGTCTTTGTGCGCCGGGGAACTCCGCTCGCTTTGGACCTAGCATGGTCATGAGACTCAGTACGCTGCCACCATCTATCGTTCGCTGACCATGATTACCGTTGAGCACTGTCCCGTCTGTCGCACGCGCGCATTCGAGCCGTTCGCGATGGCATCTGGCCGCGTGACCCTGCACCACTCACAGGTACGCTGCCGCGGCTGCGGCCTCTTGATCTCGCAGCCGCAGGCGGGCCCGGAGGAACTGGAGTGTTTCTACCGCTGCAGGTACTACGAAGAAACACAGATCCCGAACTCAAATGAGACGGTCGCCAAATATCGACTCCACGAGTGGCCGTTGATGCAACGGCTGTGGACCGGGTGGGAGCCCCCCGGTGATGCCTCCGCGGTCGAGATCGGTTGCGGCTATGGTGAGATGCTGTCGATTCTTCGCAACGAGGGCTTCCGCGTGTGCGGCTGCGATGCGGGCGAGCGCGCAGTTGCGGTTTGCCGCACGAGTGGTTTCGACGTACAGCGCGCGTGGTGGCCCGAGCTGCCGTATGCGCCCGGAGAGGCGGATCTCGCGCTCTCGCTTCAGGTGATTGAACACGTCACGGATCCCCGCGCATTCGTACGCGATCAGGTCGCACTGGTGCGTCCTGGCGGCGTAGTGGTGATCGCGACAGAGGACGCGTGGACCAGCCAGTGCGCGTGGGAACGGCTAGGCCGACAGCTCCACGGTCGCGTGCCGGCGTTCCGCTCATCGACGGACCATACCTACGTGTTCCAGGCTCGGCACCTGCGTGTGCTCCTCGAAGGTGCCGGATGTCAGGTCCGTACTGCTTCGTTCAGCCGCATTCCAACGCGAGAGAGCCTGCATTGGAAGATCTATAAGGGGCTCTTCCGAACTATCGATCGTGTGGTATCGCACGGTGACTTTCTCATGGCAGTGGGGTTTCGCGCATGAGGCGCTAAATTTTGGATGCCTCAGAAACAAGACAGCGCATTGAGCTTATTCACTACCTTCGCGGTCTAGCGCCGCTTGCTGTGTGTTGATTTCACGTCACGAATGGAAGCGCCATGTTCCCGACTCCAACATTTTTGAAAGTGACCGGAGAAGCGCGGATCGTTACGGGTCGATGTTTTCTTTGTGAACTGCATTATGATTTGTGTCACGGCTCAATGTTTCTCAATAATGGAGAACCTTCGGTTCCGGCAACCACAACTTCTTGCGCGATCCCGGGTTATATTTTGTTTGTTTTTTAGGATAGATGGTCGATTGATCCCACGTAGTGAAGCGTATCGGGAGAGATGAGATTATTCCTCATGGAGTCTAAAGAGAGGTATGAAGCATGGCATCAGCGGTTAGCCGAGGTGGAAGCCGAAGGTTCTGTGCTACAGCATCCGTGGTACGTGACGGTCGCGCGGCTGCTGGCGGATTTGAACGGGCAGCGGGTGTTGGAGATCGGTTGCGGTCGTGGGGATTTTTCTATCTGGCTGGCCGGGAAATACAGGGATGCTTTGATCACGGGCGTAGACTTTTCGGAAGCGGCGATTGCGACCGCGCAGAAACGCGCGAGTCTCGGTGGTAGTCGCGCTCAGTTCAAGGTGGAAGATGCAGAGGCTTTGAGCTTTGCCGACGGCGGCTTCGATTGCGTCTTCTCCTGCGAGTGCATGGAGCACGTCCCACATCCAGAACGGATGGCGCGCGAGATTCACAGGGTCTTGAGCCCCGGCGGGCAGTTTATTCTGACGACCGAAAACTATTTCAACGGCATGATCCTGCAATGGCTGAAAACCTGGACGCTCGGCACTCCCTTCGATTCAGGCTCCGGCATCCAGCCGCACGAAAATTTCTTCCTCTTCTGGCGGGTCCAAAAAATCCTGGAAGGCGGTGGATTGAAAGTTAAAAAGATGGAGAGCAACCATTATCAATGGCTGTTACTGCCGCGTGTCGACCCGATGAAACTCGTCACTTTTGACTTTCAAAACAGGTTGTTGAAGCGGATCTTTCGCCCATTCGGACGCCACTTTACTTTTTGCGGAGAGCGGCTCCATTCGCCAGAAAGAATGTGAAGATTCTAGTTATTTGCGGCTCTGGTTTCGTCTTTGGCTGTAGCGGCCCTCCTAAAACGCGTCGGGCCGTGGCGGCCTTGTTTCATTAAAACGGAGCCAGGGGAACAGTTAAAAAAGAGAGGTGCAACGACCAGGCCAAATCGTTTTTTTGGACTGCTTCGGTGGAGTGCATCATGGAAAAAACTCAACCGTTGTAAATCCATTTATGAGACACAACACTAATTCTCTGCACCGGTTGCTGGTTCTCGGTGGCATCTCGCTTTGTGGAATATGACGCGCATACGACTCACCGTGATTCTTACGCACCCGATCCAGTATTATGCGCCGTGGTTCCGTCACATCGCAGCCAATTGCCACGAGATTGATCTCAGCGTTATGTACGCCGTAGAGCCGAGCCCAGAGCAACAGGGCGCGGGCTTTGAGCGCGCCTTTTCTTGGGATACGCCATTGATGGAAGAGTACCAATGCCGCGTCCTGCGGCCCGCCAACTCCGGGGAAGACGTGCTGAGCAACTCCTTTCGTGGAGTGGACGTTCCGGAGGTTGCCGATGCCATCCGAGACGCGAAGCCTGACGTAGTGCTGATTCCCGGTTGGCATTCGATCACATTGGTCCGTGCATTGTTTGCGTGCCGCCGGATGGGGATTCCAGTGCTCTATCGCGGCGATACGCATCGAAACAATGCACCGTCCGGATGGCGGCGGATCGCCTGGGAGGCTCGCACCTGGGCGATCTTGCGCCTCTTTTCGGGCCACTTAAGCGTCGGCCGACGCTCCCGCGATTACCTCCGCCACTTTGGAATCCCGGCGACCAAGATTTTCAGCGCGCCGCACTGCGTCGATAACGAGTTCTTCTCCGCTACTGCGGGCGCATGGCAGAACAGGACACGCGGGGCCGCTCGGCGGTCTTTTGGGCTCAGTGCGGACAGTTTTGTCGTACTCTTCGCGGGGAAACTGGAGGATAAAAAGCGTCCCCTCGATGCCATACGGGCTGTGCCGCAGCTGGGTGAAGGAGCCAGCTTGCTGGTGGTGGGAAGTGGCCCTCTAGAAGAAGAATGCCGCGCGGAAGCGGCTCGGTTGGGCTTGCCCGTTTCGTGGGCGGGCTTCTTAAATCAGAGCGAGATCGGACGCGCGTATGCGGCCGCCGATTGCCTCGTGCTTCCGAGCGATTGGGGTGAAACCTGGGGACTGGTTGTGAACGAAGCGATGGCGACGGGCCTGCCATGCGTAGTCAGCGACCGGGTAGGGTGTGTACCCGATCTCGTCGCTGCCGGAGAGACTGGCGAATCGTTTCCGATGGGTAATATTGAGGCCCTAGCGCATGCGCTGCGGCGTATCCGGATACGGCTCGCTGACGGCAAGAGTTATGTTACGGCGTGCCGGGCCCGAGCCACGGACCATTCTTTAAAGCGCGCCACCGAGGGTCTGCTCGCCGCCTGCCAGTCCGTGGGAAAACCGCGGCGATCGCAGGTCCGAGTCATAGCTTGCTGCGGAGGTATGGTCGTTGTCTCTGGGATGGAGCGCATGATTTTTGAGCTGCTGCAGGTGTTGCGTAGCCGCAGTGTTTCGGTTCACTGCATAGTGAATGGTTGGCAGAATCATAGAATCGTGGCTCTAGCGGAGCCTATTGGCGCAAGCTGGTCCACCGGCTATTATCTGAGCCCTCTTCGCCGCAGGTTCCGGAATCCAATGCAATTGGTCCACAGCGGCTGGGATATATTTCGAACCAGCTCGGGATTGCTACGAGATGCCTGGCATTTCCGGCCGACGGACATCTTATTGCCTGAATTCACTAGTGTGCTGCGGAATGCACCGGCACTGGCGTTACTGCGCGTGCTGGGTGTGAACCTCGTATTGGCGGTCCAGAATTCGCCAGCGCCGGGAGGCTTTTATCGGTTCATCTGGCGGTGGTGCGTAAGCCCGTTTGTAGACCGCATCGTGGGCGCCTCCCGCGTTACTCAGGAGGAACTTATCGCACATGGCCTCTCCTCAGCCAAAGTATCTTATGTCTATAATACGATTCCCACGCGCCCCAACCTCAACCAGCAATCCGGGTCTGTCACACGTGATTGGGGAAAGGTCGTCTACGTCGGTCAGATAATTCCCGAAAAGGGTCTTCATCTACTTCTGGATGCGCTCGGGATTCTCGTGGCGCGCGGCTGCAATGTCCGCGCGGATATTGTGGGTCAGATGGAAGGTTGGGTGCCAGAAAACTACATCGGGTATCGAGAGCGGTTGCTGGAACGTTCGCATCAGCCAGATCTTCGCGGGCGGGTTCAATTCTTGGGGTGGCGCAATGACATCGGCTTCCTGATGTCAAGCGCCGCGGTGCACTGCCTCCCATCTTTGCCTCACATGCTAGAGGGTTGTCCGGTCGTTATCATCGAGGCGAAACAGCAGGGAACTCCCTCCTTAGTTTTTCCAGTTGGTCCATTTCGGGAGTTGATCTCCCACCGCATCGACGGTTGGGTCTGCTCAGAAGTAAGTGCAGAGTCCCTTGCAGAAGGGCTTGCGTTTTTCATTCCCGATCCCGAGGGCTGCCAGCGAGCCGGGGAAGCGGCTCGCGCATCGTTACACCGTTTCGATCGTAGTCGTTTTGTCGAAGGTTGGCTGCGCGTTTTTCGCATAAATTATGTTGAGGAAAATGTGGTGCGGAATGGCGAGTCTACTCCTGCGATGCGCCCCGTCAGCACGGTTCTGCGTGATTGAATCTGCATGGCGGGCTGCAGATCGGGTCTGTGCATCGGTGCGGTGGTCGCCCACATTCGCCGCGAGCGCGTGCGAGGAGAAATGCCAGGGATGTTTCGGTTGAACGGAGTGCTTCAGATCGCCTTCCAGGAGATTGCACGACATCGGCGCGACCATAGGGTGCTGCTCCGCCGTCTCCGTCACGAGGCCGCCCTGACGTGGATGATGTCCATCGATTTCTGTTTATCGACGGAGATCATTCCTGGCAGGGTATCGGTCGCGATTGGTGAGCGGCAGCGTGGTACCCGAAAGTCTCGTAGCTCTGCGCGACAGCCGTCCAGTGGGTGACGGACGGCAGCTCGACAGTGTCCGTTACACATTAGAAGTGATCCTCCACGATCGTCGCTTTCAACGAATCACGCGGTTGACAGTCTGAGCGTGCTGGAGCGTGTGCCGGGGGATTGAGTCGGTCGAATTGGTTTCGCGGCGATCTTACGCACTCGAAACAGGCTTGATAGTCTTTGATGCCATCCGTTCCTAGTCCAAAGATCTCCCGTCCGACTTCTGCCAAACCGCAACAGTCAATAGGGACACGTGTCATTCATGGAGTGGCGTGGAATGCGTCCTATCAAATCTTCAGTGTTCTGGGAAACTTTCTGTCAATGTTGGTCCTGATGCGGATCATTGCCCCCCAGGAGTACGGAAAGGTTGCTTCCACCATAGGAGTTCTTTCGTTGATCAACACTTTCAACTGCAGGATGTTCATTGGACAGGCTCTTCAGCTTCGGCAGGAGGAGACTCCCGCGTGGACAGAACATTTTCGTGCTGGCGTCTATATTCAAGGTTCATTGTTTACCGTTTGCCATCTGCTGGCGCTGGCATGTTGGACAACTCCGCATCTTCGCGCAATCGCCCCACTCCTGCATTTGGCCGCGTTTGGTTTTCTTTTCGATTTGTTTACACAAATGAACATAACGATGCTCTCCCGGGCTATGGATTTCCGTCGGCTCAGGGTTGTTTACTGTATCGTCGATGCAGTTCGACTCCCCGTCACCCTCAGCTTGGGAATCGCCGGCGCAGGCGCGTATGCCATCGTCTTGGGCGGTAACGTGGTTAGTGCAATTCCGTTTGGAGTGGATCTTCTTTTTGTCCGGGGTTGGCGCCCCAGCTCAGATTGGTGGCGGTGGCCCAACTGGGCCCGATACAGGCCGGCGCTGCGATTTGGATTCCAACAGGCCGCTTCCTCGCTACTCTTCAGCGCACGGGGCGGACTGGAGGCAACAATTCTTCCGGCCAGTCTCGGATTCCCAAACATTGGTCTCTGGAGTCGTGCGCAGGCTTTATTCTCGACAAGCGTTGGGCGAGTTGGGACGGTGATTAACGAAAGCGTCTATCCTGTCCTTCCACGCCACGCCGCCAATGCTGACCGTTACCCGCGGCAAGCCACGCTCTACCTGCAGGCGCTGCTATGGATGGCAATGCCCGCGACCGTGTTTTTGGGATTCTCAGGGCCGGCACTCTCGCGGGTTCTCTACGGTTCAAAATGGGTTGCCGCCGATCCCATGCTTTGGCCGGGAGTACTGATCGGATTTGGTCTACTTCTTTTCGGCACCTGCAGCGCAATTCTGTTGGCGGCGAACCGGCTTCGCGTCTGCTTCAGTCTGGATGTCACTGCGGCGTGCCTTTGCTTGCCAATGTTGTTCGTTGCCTGGAAAAGCGGCAGCATTGCAACCTACGCCTGGGCCGCCGCGGCGGGACAGTTGACGGCCTCGATCATTGCGCTCGTATGCGCTTCCCTTTATCTTCAAAGCGATTGGTTCCGTGTCGTTCTGCTGCCTCCGCTATTGGCCAGTTCGGCGGCTATCCTTTGCATGCTGGCCGGCGGCGCACTGGGACTCTGGCCTCCTGGAGTCCGGCTGTTAGGAGAGGCAGCAGTGTTTGGTTTAATTGTTGTTGTGACGTACCACAGGCTTTTCGCAAGCGAGTTCACTCGGATTATGAACTACATTCCTGGCTTCCACCACATGCGGAACTGGTTTGGGCTACCGGCACTTTCCGAAGGCGCCGCGGAGGCAAACTGAATGCTTTCGCCTTCGATCTAGACTGGCGGGGTTGCGTCAGGCGCTGGGGTGCGACGCTGGGGCGATCAGCGCTTCGGGTGGGAGATCTACACCGGGATGGTCGCCATTGCCGCCGGTCTGGAGTCTGGGGACTGGATCGCCTGTGCCGCAATCCTCGTTCTTTGGGCGATATGGCGATTTGTTCCCAAGATCGAAGGCCCGCCCGCATTACCGATGGCTCTCACATTCCAGTGGTTGCAAGTGGTCGCCGGCATTTTCTATTTAGCCCTGACTGGACGACATACCTTGGAATTGGATCGTAGTGACTATCGTCCGATGGTTCTCATAGGATTAAGCTGCGTCCTTGCCTTGCTATTCGGTTTGCGGCTGGGAGCGCGCCTTCTTCCGGCACCGCTTCCGGATCTCACACGGCGTTCGGCGCTACCCTTCGGATGGCGGGAACCCACGGTTCTCTACATCGCGTCGGTTGTCTTGACCGGCAGCGCGGAAGAAGTGGCGTGGCGCATTGGTGGTCTGACGCAAATCATTCTCGCTGTGAGTATGGTGCGGCTCGTTATCCTGTTCCTGTTGCTTCGCCGCCTCGCCCATCCGACTCCCCGTTTTGGCTGGATCGGCATTGTACTTGTTGGTGAGGTTGCGCTTGGTTTCACCGGCTTCTTCGCTAATTTCAAAGAGCCCTTGCTGCTCACTATTATCGCCTTCCTCGAAATTTTCGATCGTAGAAAAGCGTCTCACTGGCTAGCGATTTCCACTATCGCTGGAATGGCCGCTTTTGTCGGCTTCTTGTGGCTCGGAATACGCACCGATTATCGGAAACAGTTCGTCCACGAAGAATTCGCGGCCTCGCGTGCCGCCCGCGCCGAGCGCCTTGTCGCCCTCACGACTGACTGGAGGGCCCAAGGCTTGGATGCTCGGCTTCACAATCTCGATGTTTTCGTTATGCGGCTGTGGGCAGTATATTACCCGGCTCTCGCTGTGCAGCGCGTGCCGGCAACGCTTCCCCACGAGGATGGCGCGCTACTCTGGGGCACGATCAAACACGTCCTGACGCCCCGGCTTTTCTTTGCGGAGAAGGATCCACTGGTATCGAATAGTACCCTGGTCCGCCGCTACTCGGGAGTTCGGGTTGCCGGCGAGAAAGAAGGCACTAGCATCGCGTTCGGGTACGCTGCTGAATCGTACGTCGATTTTGGCGTACCACTCATGTTTATCCCCGTTCTGTTGTTTGGCATTTTTACCGGCGCCGCTTTGCAATGGTTCTTACGCGCGATCCGCTGCCGCGAGGCCGCCATCATCCTGGTGGCAGTCTTGGCATGGTCCGGCCTTTACCTGTTTGAAGTGTCCTGGTCCAAGATGCTGGGTGACATGCTGACGCGAATGATTTTTTTAGGCGGTGCGTTCATCGTTCTTGATTGCTTGCTAAATTCTTCCCGACTTCTCCAGGAGACGCGTAACGCTTTACCGCGAACTGTGGCGGCCGGACATCCTATCCGTTCAGTCTGACAAATATATTCTCCGCAAATCTTGGCACCCGAAAATGCGAATTCTTTTACTGAATCAGGCGTTCTATCCTGACGTCGTTTCGACTGGGCAGCACCTGACCGATCTGGCCGTGAGTCTTGCGAAAGCCGGCCATGACGTCACCGCCGTTGCAGCCTCGAGCGGTTACGACGATCCTAGCCGCCGCTTCCGTTACCGGGAGAGCTGGAAAGGCATAAAGGTGATGCGGATCCCGGCTATTCGCCTTGGCAAAGGCAGCCGTTGGCGTCGAGCTATCGACTTCGGCAGCTTTCTTACGTTGTGTTCGCTTAGGCTGCTTACGCTGAAATCGTTTGACGTGATCGTGGCTATGACTTCACCGCCACTAATCTCCGTACTCGCCGCTCTTCTCGTCCGGCTTAAAGGCGGACGCTTCGTGTTTTGGGTGATGGACCTTAATCCCGATGAGGCGATCGCCGCCGGTTGGCTGAGGTCTGGGTCTAGCGTGGCGCGCGTGCTAGAAAGGCTGCTCAGATTCAGCCTGTGCAGCGCGTCGAACATCGTAGTCCTGGATCGTTTCATGAAAGCACGAGTCCTGGGGCGAGGAATAGACCCCCTGAAGGTCATGACGATACCGCCCTGGGCTCATGACGATGAAGTTACGTTTGATCTTGATGCGCGTGTGAGCTTCCGTTCGGAGCACGGCCTCGCCGACAAGTTCGTCGTGATGTACGCAGGGAACCACAGTCCCTGCCATCCTTTGGACACGCTACTGCAAGCCGCTCGTGAACTTCGGGAACATGAGGCTATCGCCTTCGTGTTCGTCGGGGGCGGAAGCGCCGTTGAAAAGGTAAGGCGCTTCGCCGAGAGCAATCAGTTAGCCAACGTGATCCAGCTACCGTATCAACCCCTATCGAGGCTCGGCGCCAGCCTTTCAGCGGCAGACCTTCACATCGTGATTCTCGGCAATCCCTTCGTTGGGATTGTGCACCCTTGCAAGATTTACAACATTCTACGTGTGGCGAGTCCAGTTCTTTACATCGGTCCTCCAGAGAGTCACGTGGTAGACATCACATCGCGGCTGCCCCATGGGGTTGTCCGTTCCCATGGCCACGGAGATGTGCCTGGTGTGGTGAATTGTCTCATCGACGCATTTAAGAACTGGGATGCCACACGACAGAGAGAAAGCTTCGGTAGGGAGTACTCGAAAGAGGCTGTACTCCCGGAGTTGCTTGGCGTCGTCACAGGTGATCACGGACTTGCACGCGGTGTGGCACCTATCTTAAGTGCTGCGCCTATCTTGAAAGGAGAAGATTCATGGCAGGGAAGCTAGTAGTTGTATGCGGCGCCGGTGGTTTTATCGGCGGCCATCTTGTGAAAGCTCTTGTTGGGCAGCAGCCGATACGGGCGGTGGATATTAAACCGATCGAACAGTGGTACCAAGTGTTCCCGGAAGCCGAAAATCTAGTGCTAGACCTGCAACTGAAAGAGAACTGTGTCCAAGCGGCAAACGGGGCGGACACAATCTATAACCTGGCGGCTGACATGGGGGGAATGGGGTTTATCGAGCTCAACAGGGCGGCCTGCATGCTCACTGTCCTAATAAATACGCATCTGCTCCTGGCTGCAAAACAAGCCGGCGCACGGCGGTTTTTTTTCTCGTCCTCGGCTTGTGCGTATAACGTCGACAAGCAGAGGTCAGCGAATGTCGTACCGTTGAAGGAAACAGATGCGTATCCCGCGATGCCGGAGGACGGCTACGGCTGGGAAAAGCTTTTCAGCGAACGAATGTGTCGTCACTTCATGGAAGACTTTGGACTCGAAACACGGGTGGCACGGTACCACAACGTCTATGGTCCTTATGGGACTTATGACGGTGGACGCGAGAAGGCCCCCGCCGCAATCTGCCGGAAAGTGGTAGCAGCAAAGCGATCTGGCTCGCGCCAAATCGAGATATGGGGAGATGGAAGCCAACTGCGCAGTTTTACCTTCATCGACGATTGCATATATGGCACTCAGGCGATTCTGGAAAGCGATATCCGGAAACCACTCAACCTCGGCAGTAGCGAGCTTGTAAGCATTAATGACCTGGTAACAATTGTTGAAGAGATCGCCGGCGTAAAGCTGGAGCGCAACTATGATCCGACAGCGCCCAAAGGTGTCCACGGGCGGAATAGTGATAACACCAGGATTCGTGAGCTCCTCGAATGGGAGCCAAGTACTCCGCTACGCGTAGGGATGGAGGCGACATACCGCTGGATCTATAACCAATCCGTGCGCGACTATCGTTCAGCGATGTACGCCATAGTTTGAGACTTCACCGGAAGAACTCTTTTTCAAGACAATGAATGCCTTTCTCTCAGTGTGTGTGGATCCACTTTTCCGTGTCGGGCTGTTAGGAGTGCTTACGGCCGCACTGACGGCGATCCTCGCGTTTCCTTTAGTGACACGCATCGCAATGGCTATAAGGGCCGTGGATTATCCGGGAGGGCGGCGGCTGCAGAGAGAGGCGATACCGCGCCTGGGAGGAATTGCCATTGCCGCCGGCATCAGCGCCGGCGTGGTATTGCCCGCTCTTATGCTGTGGCGAGAGTGGACAGACAGAGTCACTCCTGCACAATTTTACGCTCTCCTCTTGGGAACGGCGGCGGTCTTCATCATTGGTATCGCTGATGACATTTTGGGGCTATCTCCAATTCAGCGATTCCTGGTTCAGGTAGCGGCGGCTGTATGGGTTGTGTACTCCGGATGGTCCTTTGAACACCTGTACGTTCCGTTGTGGGGAGAAGTCGAATTAGGACTCTGGCGTGGTTTGGTCGCCGTGGTGTGGATCGTTGGAGTCACGAACGCCATCAACCTTTTGGATGGTTTGGATGGTCTAGCCGGCGGCGTCGCCGCCATCATTGCTACAAGCCTCGTTGTGTTTGCGTGGATTCAGGGGAATGCACTGACGTTCATTCTGATGTCCGCTATCGTAGGGGCGTGCCTGGGATTTTTGCGTCATAACTGGGCGCCCGCCAAAATCTACATGGGAGATTCAGGGTCACTCACGCTCGGGTTTCTCCTAGCCGTCATGAGCTTGCACGCTTCGATAAAAGGTGCGGCGACCGTGGCGATTTTGGTGCCCGTTCTGGCACTGGGGCTACCCGTGATCGACACGCTCCTGGTGATGGCCGTTCGCTTTCTCGAGGAGCCGCACGGTTCTATGCTGCGGCGCTTTGCCAGAATGTTTCAGGCGGACCGAAATCACGTGCATCACCTCATGGCGCGCGCCGCGCACGGGCGCAAGCAGATTGTTCTTCTCATCTACTTCGTTGCGGCCTGTTTCTGTGCCATGGCTCTGGTCGTGGCGATTAGCCGCAGCGAGATACTCGGGGTCGCTCTCGTGACTGTCGAGGTGATCGTGGTTTTCCTGATGCGGAACTTGGACGTCAGGCGGGGAGTCCGAGCGCTTTCGGTAAAGCACCGGCGCGGGGTTCGACGCGAGTTTTTTAGCGGCCTGAACGAGACCAGAAAAGCGAGGACATAACTGAAATATGCGGAACGCCGCTGAGATTTCAAAATACATTTGCCCAATTCGTCGGGGAGCCGAGACTGTCCGTAATCGTCCATTTGGTGCCGATACATTTTTGGAAGCTTGCCTTTGCATCGACCGCTCGGGAATGCCCGAAGGCTATGCCCTGCCCGCCACAGCACGTGAATACGCAGTGTTCCAGAACGGTGAACAATTGGCAGTCATTCTCGCAGGCCGTGTTGGAGACCCTCGCGTCTCACCTGCGCCGCCGCTCTGGCCCCTTCTTGCAATTCTTCTGCTAGGGTGGCGGGATACCCTCACCGCCAAGCAGGTTATGAAGCGGGCTGCCGACGTCGGCGCGGAAGATCATGTGCACCGTGGCTTGGCCATTGTCGCGCATCTTTTTCCGGAGCTTCAGGGATGGCTGGCCTCTGTCCCATTAGGAATCCCGCGCTGGGAAAGGACTGTCGCCGTTCCTTTGGCTGCGCACAAGTTGGTATTTTTTGAAAAGATGGATCAGGCGCGCTCCGCGGATCCTGATGCGGTGAGTTCATTAGGCCCTATTACGCAGACTCTTGGGCCAATACGATGGAACGTGACCGGCGGAACCCGGCGGGGAATGTCTCATGTGCAGTCGGACTTGAAAAACCAAGATGCCATTCAATACTTGGTGTCCCGCGAAGCGGCGACAGTTGTGCTCGCAGTGGCCGACGGTCATGGTAGCGATCTGTGTTTCCGCAGCGATGTCGGATCTCGCCTTGCAGTCGAGACGGCTGTCGAAGTACTCAGTGGGTTTGCCAACACCAGTCGTTGCGAATCCAGCTACAACATCAGGTATCAAGACGGCGCCGCGCTTGGGGAGAAACTGACACAGTCCTGGTGCACTGCCGTACATCGCGATCTCGGAAGCGAACCCATCACGAAAACGGAATGGGGTAACCTCGTAGCTCGCCAAGGATGGCAAGGCCGGGACATCATCGAGCGACATCCGGAGCTCGCATACGGGAGTACCATTCTTGCCGTTCTCGCAACGGAAACATACGTTCTGAGCATGCAGTTGGGCGATGGCGACATCCTATTCCTCGACTCTCAAGGCCGCACTCGCAGAGCCATACCCGAAAACGATCGAGTTGTCGTGAAATCCATGCCCTCATTGTGGTGGCAGAACGCAGCTGCAGAAATGCGGATTCATCTTCACCACGGCGTGGCAGATTTGCCAGCGCTGATACTGGCCGCGACGGATGGTTATGCGAAGTCTTGTGAATACAACAAAGAGTTTCTAAACATCGGCTCGCATTATCTAGAGACGGCCCGAGCGGAAGGATACGATCGGGTCGAAAAGCGGCTGGAAGGTTTTCTGAATGAAGCGTCGTCGTACAAGGGCGCAGATGATATTACAGTCGGCGTTATTTCCAGGTTCGAGGGTAACAACATGCCGATATGTGAGACCGCGGGACAGAAGGTTGCTGCTTACACACGAACAGCTTCCGTTGTGGAAGTGTGACGTCGGTTTCTTTAAAGGAAAGCGCTGGATTTAATACTGAGGAAAAGCTGAATGCAACCAGTTCGCATTAGGAATCGCGTTGTCGGCCCCGGTAATCCGATTTTCATCGTGGCGGAAGTCGGAATTAATCACAATGGGGATCTGGAGCAGGCTAAAGAGCTGATCAGCACTGCTGCTGCTGCCGGCTGTGATGCCGTTAAATTCCAGAAGCGGACCATTGAAGTTGTTTACACCCCCGAAGAACTGGCCCAGCCAAGGGAAAGTCCATTTGGCCGGACCAATGGCGATCTTAAAAGAGGCCTGGAATTCGGCTATCGTGAATATGCTGAGATCGATCAGTATTGCCGGACGCTAGGCATTATGTGGTTCGCTTCTTGTTGGGATCTTGCGTCTGTTGACTTCATAGAACAGTTCGATCCATCTTGCTACAAGATCGCCTCCGCTTGCCTGACGAACGAGTGTTTGCTTCGGCACCACGCAAGCAAGCGACGTCCCATCCTTCTATCGACCGGTATGAGCACACAGGCGGAGATTGATCGCGCCGTGGAGGTGCTAGGAGCAGACAATCTTGTGCTGCTCCACTGCACCAGTTCCTATCCCTGCAAGATAGAAGAACTGAATCTGAGGTTCATCCCGAACTTGATGAAACGATATGATGTGCCCGTCGGGTATTCCGGACATGAGGTCGGTCTATACACGACAGTCGCCGCCGTTGTGTTAGGCGCCTGTCTGGTGGAGCGGCATGTAACACTGGACCGTGCGATGTGGGGCAGCGATCAAGCCGCTTCGGTCGAACCACAGGGCCTGGCCCGGCTGGTAAAAGACACTCGCGCTGTGGAGATCGCGATGGGGGATGGCGTAAAACACGTTTACGAAAGCGAGATTCCCGTACGGCGGAAGCTACGGAAGGCTACGGTTGCTTAAGGTTCTGGCATTAGATATCGATGGTGTGCTGACAGACGGCAGAGTAACGCTCGACGGGAATGGCGGCGAACTGAAGACATTGTCATACCGGGACATCGACGCCTTATTCCTGGCGCAGCGCCGAGGCGTAAGAGTGGTGCTGGTAACCGGAGAATCGTCGGACTGGGTGGCGATGGTTGCCCGCCGGTTAGAGATCAGCCACGTCTACGAAGGGGCCAAGGACAAGCGCATGGCCTTGAAAGAACTTTGCGCCGATCTTGGCGTTGATCTAAAACAAGTCTGTTACGTGGGTGACTCGCTCCGTGACGTGGACGCGCTGACTGCTGCCGGACTGGCTCTGGTGCCCACTGACGCGAGTTCAGCAGCTCACAAAGCTGCTCATCGCGTGCTGAAACATGCTGGCGGAAATGGAGCGGTAGCTGAAGCAGTTGAGATCGTCCTGGAAACGATCGGAGCTGGCGGCGAGCCAAACGCAGCAACGCAGGAACCATGTTCACTCTGAGTAAGAATAAAGAGCTGGATGCACCTCCTGGTAAGGCCGGCTGGCCATGGACCAATGAATCTTCACGTCTGAACATGGCCGTATCGAAAAGCCAATCCTGGCCGAGACTCAGCATAGTTACTCTGTCTTACAATCAAGGAAGATTTATCGAAGAGGCCATCCGGTCTGTCCTACTTCAGGGCTATCCCAATTTGGAATACATCGTCATCGACGGTGGTTCTACCGATGGCAGCATAGAAATCATCCAGCGCTACTCGAAAGAACTGGCGCACTGGTCGTCCGAGCCAGACGGCGGTCCCGCCGCCGGACTAAACAAGGGATTTCGGCGAGCGACGGGGGAGATTTTCAGCTTTCTCAATGCAGACGACTTTTATCTGCCTGGAGCCTTCTACAGAATCGCAAATATTTTCTCCGCAGACCGTTCGGTGGATGTTGTGTATGGCGACGGTTACATGAGCGACGTATCGGGCAGACTGCGTAAGCCGATCTTTAGCGATGCCTGGAGTTTGTGGCGGCTCGCTTACGGGGCCTGTGTGATCGTGCAACCCGCGACGTTCTTCAAAAGAGAGGCATTCCTACAAACCAGGGGCTTCAATGAAAAGAATCTAGCCTGCTGGGACGCTGGACTTTGGGTGGATTTGGCTCTCACTGGCGCTACATTTCATCAGGAAAAGGAGTCCTTCGGAGTTTTCCGAATGCATACGGACTCCATTACCGGCAGTGGCCGGCTGAGAGAGCAGTTTTTGCGAGACATGGATGTCATCTTCGAGAGAATCATGCGGCGGCCAAAACGGTCCCGCGACCACGCTCTGGCACTTTTGCTCCGGCTACTCAAATTTAGCCGCCATCCTCAGAGAACCCTGGGTTACAAGCCATTCTTTCATTCCATCCGGAAAGGACAATTATCGGTTCGCGGGCACGGTTTGCCGCCCGTTTAGATTTCACAAGGCGTGCGCCTCTCTGGCCTTTCGCGCTGTGGCAAAAGCGACGGCATGATGCAAATTCCTTCCCGTCAAACGATGAATTTCTTGAAACCGGGAGGAGTTATCTCGAGATAGGCCGCGCGGAAGGTTTCGGTGGCATCGAACAATGGCTGAAGAGTTTTTTGGATCAGGCTGCAGCCAGCGAAGGCAGTGACGACATGACAGTCGGTATCATTTCCAGATTGGATAGCAAGAATCTACCCGTCCTCGCGTCCGCTCCCATGAGATTCAATGTCGTCAATCCCGAATGCGAACACACTACGGCGACGAGTTCGATTTATTTACTGGAAGGACAGCGGACTCAACGGCAGAACGCGCAATGAGCATGCTTCGAAGGCTGCAAGTATTCGCCGCAGAAATGGTCGCGACCTCGCCTCGGAAGGTGATGCTGAGCATCGCGCTCACGGCTGGCCTAAGCCTCACTGAAGGCGTGAGCCTAGTACTACTGATGCCCCTGCTTGGATTGGTAGGAGTCGGTCAAGGCAACAACATGCCCAGCGTGCTTCGATGGTTCGAGGCAGGCTTGGCTACCGTGGGCATGAAGCGGACCCTCGGGGGCGTATTGATACTCTTCGTGGCCATCGCCGGATTCCGGGCAATTCTCCAGCGGTGGCAGGCCGGGATCAGCGCCGGCATGCGAGAAGATTTCGCTGCGGCGATGCGCATTCGCGTCCATCGGGCGGTATTAGGTGCCGAGTGGAAATTCTTGGTCTCGCGGAGGCCGTCGGAGTTCGTGCACGCACTCACCGGCGAGATTGAACGCCTCGGTGCGGCGGCATACCAAATCATCGATCTAACTGTAGTGGCGACCGTATCGTTCGTGTACTTGTGCCTCGCTTTTCGCCTTTCGTGGATCATATCGGCGGTTGTGCTTTCGTGCTCCGGCGTGCTGGCGTGGGCCGTGCGCAGCACAATGGCTGCGGCGCGCGCCTCTGGTAGCCGGTCTGCGACGGCGCGGCGCAACCTACACGCGGCAATTGCCGAGCACGTTGCCGGTATGAAGACGGCCAAAAGTTACGGCGTTGCCGACCGCCATGCTGAACTGTTCAGCCGCCTTTGTGATGACCTGCGCGACGTGAACCTGAAGGTGACTGCCGGAGAGACTAACCTGCAACAGACTCTCGAGTTTGGCTCGACTGTGCTGCTGGCTGTGCTCGTGTACGTGTCGTTCGAGATACTTCGAGCGCCGGCGGCACAGTTGCTCCTTCTCCTCTTCATTTTTGCCCGTCTGATGCCACGCTTGGTGACGATTTACCGTCAGGTGTACACAGTGGGGTGCAATCTTCCCGTCTTCGACGCCATCAGGCGGCTTGAGCGGGAGTGTCGTGAAGCGGCTGAGCCGGCGATGATAGGTGGAGACCTCGCATTCGCCAGGCGTATCCGCCTGGAGGGGGTGTCATACATCTATCCAGGGCGGGCCGGCGTAGCTGCGTTGGGCGGAGTGGATTTAGAAATCCCGGCAGGATTCACGACCGCGATTGTGGGCCCGTCAGGAGCCGGCAAGACTACGTTCGCCGATCTGCTCACCGGCCTGCTGTTTCCCGCAACAGGCCGTATTCTCGTCGATGGCGAGCTTTTGACCATGGACCGTCTGGCTGGATGGCGACGGCACATCAGCTATGTTTCGCAGGAAACCTTCCTCTTCCACGACACGGTCCGCGCTAATCTCAGGTGGGCCTGTCCCGCCGCAACAGATGAGGAGCTCTGGCAATCGTTGCGCCTTTCCGCTGCGGCCGACTTTATCCGCGCGCTGCCTCAGGGCCTTGACACGATGATTGGCGAGCGTGGCGTCCTCCTCTCGGCCGGCGAGCGCCAGCGACTTTCGCTCGCACGTGCGATGCTGCTGCGGCCGAGCATTTTGGTGCTCGACGAGGCAACCAGCTCTCTAGACTCCGAGAACGAGTTGCGCATTCAGCGTGCTCTCGAAGGTTTGCACCACCGAATGACCATCGTGATCATCACACACCGGCTGTCAACCGTTAGACATGCAGACATTATTCATGTGCTCGACTCCGGGAAATTAGTTCAATCCGGCAGGTGGGACGAGCTTTGGAGATCTCGCCGAGATCGATTCCGCCAATTGTGTCTCGCTCAGGGTATCACCGACGAAATACTATCGTGCGTTCGCCAACCAGATACGGTTGATAGATCTACTCATTCCACCACCCTATCGCAGCGATAAAAACCAAGCGCCTCCTGTTCCAACGATGATGTTTAGAGTTCTGGCGATAGACATCGATGGTGTGTTGACAGACGGCAAGGTAACGATCGACGAGAATGGGCGGGAACTTAAGACAGTGTCATACCAGGAAGCCTCACCATGCGTAGGTATGATTGCTCGGCGGCTGGAAATTAACCACATCTACAAGGGCGCTAAGGACGAGTATCAGGACCGCTAAAATGCGCATTGGCCTAATCACCACGTTTAATAGCAACTTCGGCGATGATCTTATACGCGAAGGCATATGCCTAATTTTGCGTGAAGTTTTCAAGCAAGACGAGATTGCATTCATCCCGATCAATAAATTTGACCCGCTAATGGTCTATCCGGACTGGCATCCAATTCCATTAATACATTCCGCGACACAACTCCTGCCCCGTGGACGAAATAGAACTCAGCGCTGGGCCCAAAAATTAGTTTATCGAGTTGGGTTCAGTCGGCTTGACGACTGTGACTTAATTGTCCAATGTGGTACGCCTGTCATTTGGCCGGGTTGTTCGCGATGTGGATGGGCTGAGCCGCTGTGGCGTCAGGTCGTTGGCCGACTGAATCGAAAAGGAATGGATGTGCTGAACCTTGGAGCCGGCTCGTGCTATCCGTGGGAGGCGGGGCTTCGACCACCGCTAGATGAAAGTGACGCAGATTACATGAAAGAGATTTTTGGGTATTGCCGTATTACCACAGCACGAGATACCTTGGCCCAGCATCTTTTTGAAAGTCTGGGATGCCGCGCGCCTCTTATTCCGTGTCCAGCCATGCTCGCGGGCAGACCATTTATTAAGCGACACACGGACGGAGAATTCATAGTAATCAACTACATGGAGAAGGGCGGCCACTTTGAATGGGGACAGGGTATTAATTCTGGGGCATGGCGAGAGGTAGTAAAGATAGTCACTCAAACGATACGCAAAAAGCATCGGGTATTATTCTTGTGTCACAATCAAAAAGAATACGAATTGGCAGTCGAAATTGCCCCTGACGTGCCTCGTTTCCTTCCGACGAATCCCCGGGAATACTTCTCTGTGCTAGCTGAGGCGACGATTGGCATATGCAACCGCATACACGCCGTCATTGCCCTTGCAGGCTTGGGTGTTCCGTCCGTGGCGATCGGGACTGACACTCGGCTGCTGGCGGTGGAGGCTCTCAACCTGCCGTACGTATATGTCAAGGAAGCTACTGTTGAGAAGCTAGAGGACGCTCTACAGAATCTTGTGACAAGCCGCCAGCAAGAGCGTGAACGTCTACTCACTCTGCAGGAGCAAACCTGGGCTCAATATATAGACGTCGTTGAAAACGCGAGTCGTTGCCCCACCTTTAGTTGAAAAGTCTTGCTGTGATTTTCTTTTAAAAGAAAGGCGATTCTCCAACCAGACGTGACGGTTCGAATGTTCTGGATTTCGAGGTTAGGTGATTTTGCGCGGGTTTAGCAACGCGCTGCGCGACTGCATTGGATCCTTGCTCCCGCCGGCCGTGAGGAAACCTATGCATTACGCTTGGCGGAGTGTTGAAGCTCCGTTCTATTACCTCCGGGCGAAAAAGATTCTGTGCCGATACACAAAGCACTACCACGAGGCTCAGCGCATCTTTAGAAAGAGAGGCAAAGCGGAACGAGGAGGCGTACGGTTCCTAACAGATGTAGGTGTGCATGTTGTTTTTCCTGAAAGCAAGGGGCAGATCATTGATTTGCCGCACAACTATTTGGAGTTGATCCAGTGCGTTTCCCAGAACGCTAAATCATTTTTGGACCGTTCAGCACAGTGTTCGTTCTTTCCTGATTTACCGGCAGGCCCGATCTCTGAACGCGTGGAAGATATCCCAGCGGTCAAGAATGGCGAGATTATAAGCGTTCAGCTGAAAAATCCTTTTGAGGTCGCTGGTTTGGAGGAACTCTGTTGCCCGATAATGCAAGAACTAGAGCAGAAAATATACGGCTCGTATGTGATTGTCGACAAGGTATATGTGTATAGGAACACAGTCAGTCGCCAGATTCCCACGGAGTCTTGGCTATGGCACTACGATAATCATCCGCACGAAGTGTTGAAGGTTTTAATTTACCTTACCGATGTGACTGAGACGAGCGCTCCGTTTGAATACCTGCGTTGCACGAAATCGCTCAAGCCGGTCCACTGCTCACCGTTAACTCCCCTGTATGGCCACAGCCGGGTCGCTCAATCGGCGGTCGCGCGATATTTTGCGAGTGGGTTTGAGAGCCACAAAGTGACTGGACCGAAAGGCACGATGATACTGTTTGATAACAATGTGACTCACCGGGCAAATTTAGCGTCTGAGCACTGTCGCGATGTAGTCATCTTTCAGGTCAGGCCGGCAACTTTTAGTGCCCAACGTTACATAGATTCGCGCTGGACAGGCTCTTTTCAGCACACCTGCTTCAACGCAAACCCCAGGGACTTCAAACCCTCGTCTCACAGGCCAAAATATTTTTACTGGTAGTTGTTTTCGGGGATCTGGAATTGGCGAAGAAACTCATTGCTACCGCTGCAGACGCCGGCTGTGACGCCGTCAAGTTCCAGAAGCGCACTGTTGAAAAACCAAATTATCTCTTCCAATGAGGGTCCTTATCACGGGTCTCGGCAGTATTGGTCAAAGGCACGCGCGGAACCTGGGTGCAGTGGTTGGACCCGAACTTGAGCTTCTCGCGTACAGGGTGAGAGGTTTGCGCCACGTCATCACTCCCGAACTCGATCTGGATACGGGAGCGGACGTTGAAAGAACATTTAACCTAAAGCTTTATTCCGATTTTGATCAGGCATTATCCCAGCAACCAGATGTCGTCTTTGTCACCAATCCCAATGATCAACACATCCCGATCGCGGTGACCGCGGCACAAGCGGGTTGTAATCTTTTCATCGAAAAACCTCTTTCCAACAGTCTCGAGGGAGTCTCAGAGCTTATCGAATTGGTCGACGTCAAAAAATTGGTTTGTTTTGTTGGCTACCAACTCCGCTTTCATCCTTGTATTCGCCGTACACAGTCGTTGCTAAACACGCACGTTATCGGGCGGGTTATATCGGCCCGGTTAACTTTCGGAGAATATTTGCCGGACTGGCACAAATACGAGGACTATCGACAATATCACGCTTCCCGGAAAGATCAGGGCGGAGGAGTAATCCTATCCCAGATACATGACCTGGATTACGCTTGCCTCCTGTTTGGGATGCCCCGGAAGGTTTTCGCGCTTGGCGGAAAGTTTAGCGACTTGGAGATTGATGTCGAGGATACGGCTAGCATCTTGATGGAATGTATCGTCGACGGCACACCGGTTCCCGTTCATATCCACCAGGATTATGTCCAACGTCCGCCGACCCGTACCTGCGAGGTCATTGGAGAAGCCGGCAAGATTTTTCTCGACCTGAACCGCCCTTCAGTTAGGGTTTTTGATGATCGACAAAGGCTCGTGGAAGAGCAGATCGTTGATGACTTTCAACGAAACGATCTGTTTATGGACGAAATCAGACACTTCTTGGGTTGCCTTGAAAGGAAAGAAAGACCAATGGTGACAATACGGGACGCCGCAAATAGCTTACGTGTAGCCCTGGCGGCCAAGGCATCTCTAGCAACCGGCGAGGTGGTCGTGCTGTCATGACCATCGGAACGAATTCTACGGGTATTTTGGCTTTAATTCCGGCTCGAGGTGGCTCCAAGGGTGTTCCGCGTAAGAATGTTCTCATGTTAGCGGGCAAGCCGCTCATTGCGTATTCCATCGAACAGGCGCTCGCATCGCGTCACATCACGCGAACGATTGTCTCTACCGATGATCCCGAGATTGCCCAGGTGGCACTTGATTGGGGCGCAGAAGTGCCATTCATGCGGCCATCGGAATTTGCGGGGGATCTTTCGCCGGATATTGACGTGTTTCGGCACGCACTGGAGTGGCTACGTAACACGGAACGGTACACGTGTCAGCTGGTGATTCACCTGCGGCCTTCTGGGCCGGTCAGACGCGTGGAGTTGATTGACGACGCCATTGAAAAGATATTGGCTGATCCTCAAGCGGACTCGCTGCGTTCTGTCAGTTTGCCGGAACAGACTCCGTACAAGATGTGGAGGGCTGTAGATGGACACCTTCGGCCTCTCATGAAGCTTGACGGAATCACGGAGCCATACTGTCTGCCCCGCCAGACTCTACCGGAGGTCTACTGGCAGAATGGATATGTAGATATTGTACGGCCCAACGTGGTTCTTGACCTTGGCATGATGTGCGGGCGCCGGATCATACCTTTTTTCATTAACGAGCGAATCCTGGAAATCGACTACCAAGACAGCATTCCTATAGTTGAGGCAGCGCTGTTCGAGCTGAAACAAGGAAAGCTACCGGAACTCGTACAAACGGTAAAGAGGTATCCCGTTTGAGCAAAGGCGAATGTGATCAGATCCATTAAAAAGCTGTTTGACTTAACCGGGCGAGTAGCTGTCATCACAGGCGGCGCCGGAATGCTTGGAATGCAGCATTCAGCCGCGATTGCCGAGGCGGGAGGACACGCAGTCATTGCAGACCTGTTCGAGGATGCTGTAACGCGCTCAGCCGCCGAAATTACCAGCGCATATGGCGTGGAAGCTTTTGGTGTGAGGGTCGACATCACCGCGAAATCCCAGGTTCAAGACATGATCGATGCTATAACTCGCAAGTTCGGGCGCATCGACATTCTTATCAACAACGCCGCATTGACAGTCAAAGGTGGCAGCCAAAATGCCAAGGATTTTTTTGCCAGATTTGAAGACTACCCCGTGGCGTTATGGGAGAAGGCCTTACAGGTTAACCTGACTGGCATGTTTCTGTGCTGCCAGGCTGTAGGCAAGGTCATGGTGGCCCAGCGCTCAGGCGTGATTCTGAACGTCGCTTCCGATGTCGGTAACATTAGTCCCGACCACCGTATTTATGAAGGAGAAGTGAATCCTCATACAGGCGAACCATTCAATACTCCCATCGCCTATGCCACCACCAAGGCAGGAGTGATCAATTTCACACGATATCTCGCCACGTATTGGGCAGACAAAGGCATTCGGGTTAACTGTATATCGCCGGGAGGCGTATACGCCGGTCATAGTCCCGGGTTTGTCAAGAAAGTCAGTGAACGTATCCCGTTGGGCAGAATGGCCCGCGTTGATGAGTACCAAGGGACCATTCTATTTCTGGTGTCCGATGCATCATCGTACATGACAGGTGCAAATCTGATCGTTGACGGCGGGCGGACTGCTTGGTAAGAGACCGCTTCGATAAGCAGGCCATGCACACGAGTTTGGTGCGCAGCCTTAGAGCCGTCGGCTTATTGTCGGTTTCCCGGAAGCTACAACGATCTATCGTAACCTTCACCAGCCCCAAGGCCTGGTCTCTTGCTCACGTGCGGCGTCAGCAGTTTCTACAATTCAGGCAACAGTACGCGCCTACACTAAGCCAAAACTTAGGCCGCGTACCTGACCGGCGGAAGAAGGCTCTCGTGCCCAGTAATCCTTGCCCGACTCTGGAGACCGAGTTGTGCCTCCTCAAAGCATTGGAGTTCGCTGGGTTTACTCCGGTCGTTCTGATGGAACATGGCCGAAGACATTTCCTGCCGTACTACCGCCTTGCAGGAGTACAAGAGATATATTTTTGGACGGACTTTTGTGACGACCTCGACTTTTCTGCTGACGCCGAACAAACAGTTTATCAATGTAGATCGATCGCTGATCTGCTGGATTTCGAATATGCTGGAATTCGAGTGGGAAGGTTCGCCGTGTCTAGTGCGTTACGGCGCCTCCGGCTGGGCTCCTTAACATTGGACTCGGATGGAGAGCGCCGTTTGCTCGTCAAGTATCTTGCTGCGGCCATGACAAGCGCAACCGCAGCTCAGAGGCTGCTTGACGCTATCCAGCCCGACTTGGCGATATTTGCAGATGCCGAATACACCCCGAAAGCTGAAATCTTCGATAATTGCCTGGCTCGCGGTATCGACGTAATTAGTTATGACTGTGCCCAGACAAGCAGTGCGATGATCTTTAAGCGGTACACACTTCAAAACAGAAATGAGAATCGCTCTTCGCTGTCGCCGGAATCGTGGCGATTCATGCGCGACCTAAAATGGTCGCCCGCTCATAGGGATCGGCTCTACCAGGAGTTGTACGACGCGTATGCCAACGGCGATTGGTACAGCGCGGTCGGTACCCAATTCAACAAACGCTTTGTCGATCGTAGCGAAATACGCGAACAATTCGCTCTAGATCCCGCAAAGAAGACAGCTTTCATTTTTTCCCATATTCTGTGGGACGCGCCTCTAATGTGGGGGAGAAATCTATTCGACAATTATGAAGAATGGCTAATGGAAACCGTTAGGGCGGCGTGCCGCAATGATACGCTAAACTGGGTAATCAAGGTCCATCCTGCAAATATTGGCAAAGCCGCTAAAGAAGAGTTTGAAGACGAGCCTGCAGAGATGCTGGCGCTTCGAAAACAGATCCGCGAGTTGCCTCCCCATGTACACCTAATGCCGGCGGCATGCGATATTTCTACATACTCATTGTTTGACCTGATGGACTATTGTTTGACCGTTCGTGGCACGGCGGGTATTGAGGCAGCCATTCGCGGGATTCCCGTTCTGACAGGAGGTACGGGCCGGTATGACCATAAAGGCTTTACCATCGATCCAGAATCGCGGGACGAGTACTTGAAACAAATTGCCCATCTTCAGGAAATACCACCTCTTTCTTCTGCGCAGCGAGAACTAGCTGAGCGGTATGCTTACGGTCTTTTCGTGCTGCGTCCGCTGCGTTTGAATACAGTGACCTTTACCTTCAATGAAGCCTACCGGCATTCTGGCGAATTGGAAATTAGAATCGACAGCCGCATTAACGCAAAGACCAAAGAAGACTGGTCCACGGCCGAGGATCTAACACTTTTGGCACGGTGGTTGGGCCGGTCAACGCAATCAGACTTCCTGCTTCTTCCCTGATAAGTCACTCTCAGCAATGTCAGTCCTGTCTCTGATTCTGTGCTCGCGTAATGATCAATACATGGGCAACTCCCGCTGGCGGTTGGAGACGACACTCAATTATTTGGCGCAGAGGATACGCGAATTGGGCAGGGAAAACGACGTCGATGTTCTGGTTGCGGATTGGGGCAGTGATATTCCCTTATCCGAAGTTTTGCAACTCAGTCCGGCTGCCGCCAAGATTGTCTCCTGGCTGCTCATTCCGCCGGAGATCGCTCGTCCTTTGCAGAAGGACAGTCCGTTTCCGGAGGTACTCGCGTTGAATGCTGCCGCCAGACGCGCAACAGGAGAATACATCGGCCGCATCGACCAGGACACACTCGTTGGGAGACGCTTCTTAGAATTCTTTTTTGAACTGTACGAAGGTAAGCAGCAACTGGACGTCCCTTTGGCTTCTGCGCTGTTGTTTGCAAATCGTCGCAGCATTCCCTACCGGTTGGCGGTCCGATGTCCGGCTTTTGGCCATGTGGATAGAGTGGTTCGTCTGTTTGGGTCTTCACTCGGCGTCTGGAATGAAAATCGATTCTGCCGAAACGTTTTTTGGACGAGTTATGTTGGGATCTGGCTTCTACATCGCGACCTCTGGATGGAATCTGGCGGCTACGACGAGCGACTGCTCTACATGAATTGGATGGAAACGGACATGATCTTGCGACTTACCCAAAGACACAGAATCATCGACTTGGGTGCTCTTACCAACTACGATTTCTACCATTTGGAGCACTATGATCCCAGGACGCCGCTGCGAGCGAGCAGCCATCGCAAAGTGAACCCTTCAATGAAACTAGATAATCCCCGGGCGGTATTTAACCCGAATGGGGAGACCTGGGGCATGAGCGGATTTCCGTTAGAAGTCAGACAGACATCGGCTAATTTGGAGATAAAACGTGCCGAGGCGACGCGCACAAGCGTCCTGCGCTTCATACTCCTAGTTTTGTCCGTAGCGATGCAGATCACATCGGACAGAGTGATTGTCACCTTGACCGGCGTCTGGCTTTTTTGGAGACGTCGGGCGCTGGTTGCCAGGAACGGCATAGCTGACAAACCGATCACGATGTGGCCCGGTCTGCTTGTCAAGCTATGGAAAGGAAGATCAGCGCGCCTGCTTGGAGTGAGGAACTAAGCTAATGCGAACCTCACTGGATATGCCAGTCACGACAAAGACCAACCAGCCCAAGGCACCCGTCCTCTCGCTAATTCTTTGTTCGCGAAACGACCGCTACATGGGTAATTCCATTTGGCGGCTAGAAACAACGCTTAATTATGTTGCGAAGAGAGTGCATGAATTGGGTCGAGAGGCCGATGTTGAAGTCCTCATTGCGGATTGGGGGAGCGAGATTCAGTTAAAAGACGTGTTGCATCTCACGACAGCTGCCTCAAAGATCGTCTCATTCGTACGAATACCACCGGAAATTGCTCGGCATTTACAAAAAGACAGCCCATTTCCCGAGGTTCTGGCTTTGAATGCAGCTGCTAGACGCGCACAAGGGGAATACATCGGGAGAATAGACCAAGACACCCTGGTGGGCCGGCGCTTCTTGAAAACGTTTTTCGAGCTTTACGAACGCAGGACGCAGTTAGACGTCCCATTAAATTCTGCCCTGCTATTCTCGAACTTGAGGATGGTTCCGTATAGGTTTGCCGTGCAGTGTCCTTCTTTATGCACTGTGGAGCGGTTTATCGACTGCTTTGGCCAGCATTTGAACATTGATCTGCCTCACCGGAGACCCTTCTATGAACACGGTGTCGGAATTTGGCTCCTACATCGAAACCTGTGGAATGGTAGCGGCGGTTACGACGAACGAATGATCTATATGAACGATATGGAAATTAACATGATCTTTCGACTGATGCAGAGATATCGCTTGGTAAATCTTGGTAAGCTGGTCGACTGTGACTTTTATCATTTGGAGCATTACCATCCTCGAGTCCCACGTAAGTCATCTACATATCGAAAAGTGAATCCACTCTCTCATAAACAACCCGATGTTTTTCACCCTAATACCGAGGACTGGGGATTGGCTAACTACTGCTTGAGGGTGGAACCTTGTTCTGTGAACCCCGGTATTGCGGAGGTGCACAGTCTTAGTACCTCAGCTGCGGTTTTTATTGTCTTCTGGCCTTTGGTTTTATTCAGCGGCGCCCAAATGGCCTTCGACAGCGTCCTCAACAGCGTCTTTTCCGCCTATCTGGTCTGGATACACCGTGGCAAGGTCGCTTGGGAAACAGTTCGCCGCCAACCGATACTTAGCTGGCCACATTTGCTTCAAAAACGATGGATTGAAGGGGGACCACGCGAGTGAGTGTGCGGCTGGCGTCACGTCATCTAGAGGGTGTCGCGCCTCTTCTCTCCTCGCACGATCATACGAATACCGAATTTACTTTTGGTCCGCGATGCGACTGAAACTACAGTTACGCCGCCATTTCTACCAGTTGCCGACGCAGTGGCAACTGCGATCCAGGTATGTCAAGCAAGCTGTCCTCGGTCCTCATGATTGTGTGAGAGCTATCAAACGGCTGCGGTTAAAAGAGCAGGAGTATCTAACCGACACAGCGATACGAAATGGCCGGCAGCCGAACCGCAAGCGCATTCTGATCTGTAGCTTCCAACAATTCTCGCCATGGGTCGAACTGGAATATTCTCTGGCTACTGCGCTTCGGTTGCGCGGGCACGACGTGCGCGGAATCCTTTGCGATGGTTTACTGCCTCTGTGCGAGATGAACCTCGGTCCTAAGCATCGGCCCCCATGCGCCACATGTATCGGATGGTCAGGCCGCTTCGAAGATGCATTCGGTTTCAAATATGCTCGCCTCACTGACTTTCTTTCGCAGCAGGATTTAGCGCAGGCTGAACGTCTTGTAGAAAAAACGGTCGACGGTGATCTCGAAGATCTCATCGTGAATGGTGTCCCGGTCGGCAGGCTGGCGCGATGGGAACTACAACGCTACTATCGCGGATTCGTGTTTGATCCAGTGAAGGAGACACCAGGAAAGTACCGACAATGGATCTCCACGGGGGTGTTGTTGACGTGGTTATTCGAACGGGTTGTGGATCATGAAAGGCCTGACATCCTCATCGTGAGTAGCGGCAAGACGCTGCCCACCAGATGTGCACTGGATGTCGCGCTCAGGCGTCGAGTGCGTGTCGTGACGTGGGACACTTCACCGTTTTATCCGAATGGCGTGATGTTCAGCCAGAATAAGCCCGCCGTGAATGTAGATTTGGAGGAAGAGTGGAAGCAAGTAGCAAATGAGGAGCTCTCACTCGCTGAAATCCATCAGCTGAATGATTTTCTGCGTGGATGGTCGCGCAGTGAAACGACGCCTTTTCCGTATAATCCCACGCCCGTAGAAGACCAGCAGATCATACGCGGGCAACTAAAGCTTCGACCCGCTTCGCCCCTCGTACTGGCGTTTACGAATACCTCCTGGGACATGGCTGTTGTGGACCGCGATGTCGGCTTTCAGAACATGTATGACTGGATTTTTGGTTTGGTCAATTATGCAGTCAGGCGGCCCGACATTGACTTAGTTGTCAGGGCTCATCCAGCCGAAACGAGGGTGCCGGCTGATTTACAATCGCGCACATTGGTGACCGCTGAAATCAGGAAAAGATTTAACCCGCTGCCAAGCAACATTAAGCTCGTCGATGCCGATAGTCCGATAAGCTCATACGCTCTTGCGGCCATGGCCCAAGTCGCGGTGATCTATACGTCTATCCTCGGATTGGAACTCGCTCTCCGAGGGAAACGGCCCTGGATTGC
>Ga0137371_10000322_pt1 | contig 34091 bp, 22 predicted proteins | sample SagtaG_7_FD_104919 | JGI IMG/M metagenome (GOLD analysis project Ga0137371, IMG submission 104919) | Vadose zone soil microbial communities from Sagehorn Ranch, Mendocino, California, USA - Sage1_R_40_16 metaG | ecosystem: Environmental > Terrestrial > Soil > Vadose zone | place: USA...
GGGGCAAAATTGAAGGGACGCGTTCATTGGTTCTTTGTTTGTTTTCATATTCAAAGCATGCCAACGGACGCATAGTTTTTCAAGTTCTCCTTCCCTTTTCACCAGTTCGTGGAGAGCTACCGAGCTTGGTAGGAGGCATAGTTTTTATTATAACCATTATCGTCATCATAATTGCTGATGCTTTTCATATCACTCACGATGCCGCACTTCTTCCACTTGGTGCAATTATAAGTGGTATTACGGAACTTATGGCAGGATTAAATTTTTTATATGATAAAGCATCAAAGCAATTTGGTCGTTTTCATCTATTTATAGATCGCATTATAAGATACTCTATTGCACATGCAATGACCGAGGAAATCAAAGATCCAGGTCAGAAGCAATTAAACATAGAAAAGATAATAACAGAGTTACTCGAAAATGATTCCCGTATTAAGGATTAAAACTAAATGCTTGGTGTGAATAAAGGATGTTTCCTAACTCACACCAAGCTTCCAAGAAAAAGGACATAGCTAGGAGTAGCTATCACCATCACCTGAAACCATACTTACTCACTCCAATAACCACTACCAAAAACATCTTCACTAGGCTTATCTTCACTCCTTAAAGGAGAATACCTTTAAGGAGACTTACGCAAATGATCAGCATTCAGCGAAGCATAATGATTAGTCATCGCCAAGGTAGTATGCCCCATCTGTCGCTGAACGTCCAAAGGACTCCGACCCATCGCCAATTGAGTCGTAGCCATATAACACCTGCACTGGTGAGGAGACACACGCTTACCATCTATGCTTGTTCTCTTCGCAGCCTCTTGAAAAGCATAGACACACCCCACTGTGTAAGAGACTGACCATCATCAGCCAGGAACACAGGATCATCACGGCGAGCCACATCAGTACGAGCAAGAACCACTCTATGACTACTCAGGTATTGATGCAGCGGCTTAAACCCATCACGAGACATTGGCACCTGTTGCCACCTTGTGACACCTCGTCATATGATGCTTGAAAAGGGTGGTCAGTCCAAAGTGAGCAAAAAACCGGAACAGGAATGTGCGAAAGACGCGCCCAACGCGAGAGGCATGATGGTTTGTGTGAGATCCGGCAGAACTGATACAATGGGTGCATGAATCCTGGCTATGTTCGTAGAAGAGCAAGATCCGAGAAGTCTTTTTTGATCACTGGGAGTATCCTGTTTCTACTTGCAAGATGCAAGCAGAAAGAGTAGAACATAGGTTTTGTGATAAGGAGTCTTCATATGCCTGAAATGCATACCCTGTTGACCGGTCTCGCATTCGGCGAGTCGCCGCGTTGGCACGATGGACGTCTGTGGTTTGCCGATTGGGGAGCGCAAGAGATTATTGCTGTCAACCTTGAGGGCAAGAGTGAAGTCATAGTCAAGGTGAGTTTTCCGTCATTCCCAATGTGCTTCGACTGGTTGCCCAATGGACAATTACTTATAGTCTCATCACGCGATGGGCTTCTGCTGCACATGGAGTCCGGCGGCGAACTTCTGACCCATGCCGACTTGAGCAGCCTCTCCAAGAAAGGGCTCCCTTGGAACGAGATAGTCATAGACGGTCGAGGCAACGCCTATATTAACAACCAGGGCTTTGACTTTCCTGGCGGTGAGTTCGCTCCTGGGACTATCGCTCTGCTCTCACCCGATGGGACAACTCGCCAAGTTGCCGATGGCATCGCCTTCCCCAACGGCATGGCTCTGACACCTGACAACTCAACGCTGATAGTGGCTGAGTCCTACGGCAATAAGCTCACGGCCTTTGATATTGAAGCTTCCGGCAGCCTATCAAATCGGCGAGTATGGGCAGATACGGGCAAAGATCATCCGGACGGGATTTGCCTCGATGCAGAAGGGGCTCTCTGGTACGCCGACGTTGGAAGCAAGCATTGCGTACGCGTCCGTGAAGGTGGAGAGGTGCTACAAACGATCGAGCTTGATCGTGGATGCTTCGCTTGTATGCTTGGCGGAGCTGACAGAAAGACGCTGTTCATAGTAGCGACCGAGTGGAAAGGTGTCGAGGAGAATATGACCGATGGGTCACGAACAGGCCAGATACTCACTGTTCGAGCGCCAGCACCGCACGCCGGACGGCCGTAGCTGAGGTGCAGCGCAGACGAATGTCTGCGCTGCGAACTCCCGAGAATGAGACGCTCCGAAGGATCGCTCATGAGAAGACCTCCGGCTCGCGGTTCCCGTCGAAATCGAGGAGAGGAAGCTGGATCACATCCGACTTCCTCTGTGGCTTTTTCCGTGTTGCATACTCAGGCAATGAAAACCGTCCTTTCGGTCAGGACTAAAAGTACCAAGCAAGCAACACGACTTTTAGCCGAGAAAGGAAAGGCAGCAGTTCTCAAAGTCATTTTAGACACAAAAAAGCCCATCCATAGCATGCTTCCAACTGCTATGAATGAGCCTCTCAAGCCGTTTCGGGTGGGCGACAAGGGATTCGAACCCCTGACCTACTGCGTGTAAAGCAGCCGCTCTAACCAGCTGAGCTAGTCGCCCGTAAGATCTTAAGTATACAGGCATAATAGAAGCGACCATGACGGTCGCCCATATTATTTCATATCGCATCACTATCCACCTATCCACACTATCCAACACTTTAAATGCTTTATGGGTGCCCTCGAGTGGATTCGAACCACCACGCCTCTCGGCACAGGCCCTCAACCTGCTGCGTATACCATTCCGCCACGAGGGCAAGGCATAACGGATTACGCATGAAATATTACACCTATTGCTACAGGTTGTCAAGAGGGGAGAGGACCCATTTCTTCCCTCTACTGATCAGCTTTTTCCAGGGCGTAACGGCGCAATAACCCTCCCCGCCGCACACCGGCAAATCTGGTCGGCTCGGCTACCGGCGAGGGCGCGGGCGTCACCGGTATAGACGGCTCCTCAGTGTAAGAGGTGGCCCCTACACCGACTACCGGCATGCCTGCATTCGTATCAGTTCCCCAGACCTCCTCCGCATAAATGTAGGTGGCCTGCAAAGCAACCTGCTGGCGCACGGCATCCGTATCAGCGTATCGTTTGAGCAGGCCCCCTCCCGACACGCTTGCAAGCGAAAGAACAGGTTGCGGCCAGGACAACTGTTCTGTGCTCGGCAAAGATCGTGGCGCGAGCACAGGCGAGAACTCGTTGGCGTAGAGCGCGGGTAGAGCCACGCGGCTGGCTGCCATGGAGGCCGGAGAGGTCGGCATGGCAGCAACCATCAGGGACAATTGCAGCGCGGGAATGCTGCGTCTGATCATCAATCCCCATAGCGCGATCGCCAACGCGCCCAGGAGCCCGAGGACAATTATGAAAGGCGATGTTGACGAGGAACCCTGTTGCACGACGAGCGCCTGTGGATCGGCAACAGGCACAGTCGGCTTGTTAGCGGGCGGCTGCACACCACCGAAGATATGCGCTTCCCTGGTTATACCCTGCGTCGCTGGCTCTGGCGCAACTACATGTATCTGTTTATGCTGGATGCGCACCTGGTCCGGCGTCGGTATGGGACGTGGCGTCGGTGATGGCACGGGTGTTGGAGGTGGTGCCTCGCCGTGGTAGCGCAGCATGAGGTTCACTACTTTCACAGCCCATTGGTAAGAATTAGCGGTCCCAACGTAGGGATAGCAGATAGTATAGGCGGAGATCAGCCCACGATCCACGTAGCGGCTCCTCAACAGGTTGAACCAATCGACGATGGCAGCCGAGTAGGATGGATAGATGGTGTAGCCGTCGAATGCAGCGGGATAGCCGGCACTGCCGCGCACACTGCCAGGGTTGCGGTCAGCCAGGCCAACGCCGGCGGCGCCGTCGTTTGTCTCGGTCCACCAGACGCCGAGGGCGAAGGCGTCGTCGATGTTCGTCTGGCGAGAAGCGGCCTCTATGACGGCTCCCGTCCCCACCATCGGACTTCCCATCTGGGCCAGGATCTGATCAACAGTCCGCGCGGGCAGCGTGGGAGAGCCAACAACATTACCAGCATCGGCCCGCGTCGATTGCGCGTGCTGCCCCTGCCAGAACAGCGCTACAGCCCCTGCCAACAGGACAACCAGCATACATGGGAAAATAGTCAGGTGCCAGCGCTTCCGCCCTATCCGCGCACTTAGCTTACTCTGCGTATTCGCCATTATACAAACCAATCCTGAATGTTTTTCTATTCCATTGCGCGCACCTCTCGTCAAGGCTGACACAATGGTCCATGTAACTGCTCAGATTCACTCTCTTCCGACTCCTCAGCGCCTGCGGCGCTTCGCAGGAGGTTGTATGTGCGTGCGGGAAAACGGCCCCGGGGCCGTTTTCCCGCACGCACATACAACCATGGCGAGCCGCGTCGCGGCGAGGAGTCAGGAAAGGGGACCTGAGTAGTTACTGGTCCATCAACGTAAAAATATTACGCCACTATTGGGACGCCAGAACGTTTTATATAATAAACCGTCTGTTGCGTCCTTTCTTACGAAGGCATCGTATTTATACCCGTAGATATTTTTTAAAATTGTACCATGACATACGATCATTGAGCTCAAACCGCACTCCTAAATAGGTAGTATGTCCCACAGGGGTATGCTATACTGAGATGCACGGAGCGTTTCGAGCAGATGTAGAGAAAGATGGGGGTTCGTCATCAACCAGCAAAGCGGCCAATGGAATACACAAACGGGAAAGCTAGACCGCCGCACCTTACTTCATAGACGTTACCTTATTCAACGCGTCATCGGAAAGGGCGGTATGGGAGCCGTGTACCAGGCAAAGGACGTGAAACGCCAGACGGTATGCGCGATTAAAGAGATGGGCCTCTCGATGGTTCAGCCTGATGAGCGGGAACAGGCGATAGAGAATTTTAAGAGCGAGGCAAAAATTCTCTGGGGGCTGAATCATCCCAATTTACCGTCTTTCACCGGCTTCTTCAGCGAAGGCCAGCGCTACTACATGGTCATGGAGTTTATTGATGGCTCTACACTCGAAGAACTCCTGGAACGCAACGGCAGCCCCTTCTCGGAAAGACGTGTGCTGGGATGGGCGCGCCAGCTCTGCGATGTCCTGGAATACCTCCATAGCCAGCACCCGCCGATCATCTTCCGCGATATGAAGCCGGGCAATATTATGTTGACGCGAAATGGCCGCATTAAACTGATCGATTTTGGCATTGCACGTTTCTTCCGCTCTACAAGCCCGCAGGATACTCAACTACTTGGTACGCCTGGCTTCGCACCACCCGAGCAGTATGGCAAGACGCAGACCGATGAACGCTCGGATGTCTACTCGCTGGCGATCACGCTCTTCCAGCTCCTGACCAACACGCTGCCCGAGGCGGGCTTTGGCTTGAAGGACGTGCGCATGATCAATCCCGAGATCTCGCCGGTGGTCGCGCGGGCACTGGAGAGGGGGGCGGCTTTTGATCCAGAGGAGCGCTACAATAGCGTCGCGGATTTCCGACGCGCGCTGCTGGGCGTGGGAACCTTCGTCTTCGAGAATGGCGATCAGGCCACTACGCCAGAGGAGCTCGCGGAGTTGTGCGCGCGCTATCCAGAAGAGGCTTCGGACTACCTTGCCGATGGCGAGATCGAGTCCTGGCTGCTAGAGATCGGCGATACCACGCTCGCACGCGCGGCAAGACATATCCGCGCGATAGAGGATGAACCCCTGGTCGCCGTCGAACAGTTTCTACAGGTCGTGATGGGGCCAAACGCTCGCTTGCGTACCTACTCAACGCCGCAGGCGCAAAACGGCGGAACGGCGATACCAGCGACGCGCGAACAGGCTCCTGCCACGGGACGCGGCAGCCGGAGCTGGTTCGCGCGCCGCGCAACCTCGCCTATACAAGTAAGTCCCCGTATGCTCGACTTCGGAAAAGTGTATTCGGGCATCTCCGCACCGCTGGTAGTCACGATCAATGGCAATCAAGGTCTGCTGGTGCACGGAACGGTGCATACCAATGAGCCGTGGATTCTCATCGACCAGACAAAGTTTGATGGCATGACAACGCGCATCAATGTACGTCTCGATAGCACGCAACTGCATGGTGCGACACATTATGTTGGTACGATCCTGATCACGCCCGATGGCGAGCAAAAAGATATCGAGGTCATTGTGGAGGCTGATATCATTGGCTTCACCACCAGCCAGGGCAATGGGCGACGCGGCAAAACGGTCGGCGCCGATCTGGATGATGACGAGGACGACGATATAGACGACCTGACTATGGGTACGATGACATCCGTCTCCCCGGCAACCCAGACACAGACAGCGGCGGAGGTTCTCGATGAGATAGGACCACCCCCTGCGTCTAAGGCGCGCGATAGCGAGTATAAGATAAAATATGGACAACCCGCCGCCGCCAGGCAAACAACAGGCTGGGACCCGGCGCAGGTCTCGCCCCGACAGCAGGTCTGGCTCTCACACACTCTTGCCTTGATAGCAGCGTTTATGGCTACAAGTCTCGTCTATACGCTGGTTGCACACCTACCGCCGCTTATACATGCACAACCGATTCCGCCAAACCCCTGGTTCGTCGTCGTCCTCGCTGGTACAGTCCCCGCGTCGACAGTGGGGGCTTTACTGGTCAACAGAGGCAATCCCTGGGATCTTCCTGATATTATCAACCGCGTCTGTACCGGTATGACAGGGGCGTTCCTTGCCCTGGCCGCGTTCAGAACATTACTGTATTTTCTGCTCTATACAAAGCTGGCCGTCCTCCAACTCGTGATCCTGCTGCTCCTCACGGCCCTGGGAGCTACCGTCGGCACAACAGATACCATCAGTGAGTATATCAACTACGGCATTAGCTGGGCCATGTCGCGTATGTACTGGCCTGCTATAATAGTACTCATAGCGCTGGGTGGCGTGTTCGGTTTCTGCTTAACCTTCGGGCTCGGGGGGGGCTGGCCTATCGCTATCGGGATAGTGACCGGGCTGGCTGTCGCCAACGCACTGGTATGGCGCGTCGATTACCTCATGAGACAGAACGCGCGCAATGCACAAAATACGCCATAGTGAGCAGGATCGAGGCTTTGTTGTGAGGGAAGATTCATTGTCACCCTTGATCGTTATTCTTGGTCCCACGGCAGCGGGGAAAAGCGCCCTGGGCATCGCCCTCGCCCTACGCTTCAATGGCGAGATCGTCTCAGCCGATTCGCGCCAGGTCTATCGCGGTATGGACATCGGAACAGCCAAGGTCACACCTGCTGAACAGGCGCTGGTCCCCCATCATTTGCTCGATATAGCCGACCCACACGACCTTTATAGCGCCTCACAATTCCAGCACGCAGCGATCACAGCAATCAACGACATTCTGCACCGTGGACGCGTCCCATTTCTCGTCGGCGGCTCTCCACATTATATCCAGGCCGTCGTTGATAACCTGAATATGCCGCGTGTCCCGCCGCAGCCGGAGCTGCGCGCCGCGTTGGAACGCCGTCCCCTGGCGGACTTGCTCGCCCAACTGGAAGAACTGGACCCACTGAGCGCGGCTACGATCGATCGCAACAATCCCCGCCGTGTCCAGCGCGCCCTGGAGGTCTGCCTGGTAACGGGCAGGCCCTTTTCAGAACAGCGCGGTACAGGCCAGCCACTCTATGCTACGCTCTTGCTGGGCATTCGCTGGCCGCGACCAGTACTCTACGCGCGGATCGATGCCCGCATCGATGAACGTATGCAGCAAGGGCTGGTTCAGGAGGTGCAGCGCCTGCTGGCCCAGGGCCTGACCCACGAGCGCCTGGACGCTCTGGGCCTCGAATATAGATTCGTCAGCCGCCTGTTGCGAGGAGAATTTGTCGACGAGGCGGAGATGGTGCAGCGCCTCAAATATGCAACACACGATTTCGTCAGAAGGCAATTGGCCTGGTTCCGCAAAGATCAGCGCATCCTATGGATCGAGGGCGGCGACCAGATGGTACAGGAGGCGGAGCCGAAAGTATACGCTTTTCTGACCGCTATCCACTGAGCCTCATATATGTTACACTCGTGCTGTGGTATACCTGTAAGCGAGAGAGTCTGCGGGTAACTACTCAGGACTCCTCAGCGCCAAAGGCGCTTCGCAAGCCGTTTGGTGTGGCTGCGGGGTTTGCCGCCCCGGGGCGGCAAACCCCGCAGCCACACCAAACCAGGGCGAGGAGACCTGAAGAGTTACGTCTGCGGACAAAAAGAGGCGGGTGTCCTTCGCGGCACCCGCCTGATCAATTGTCCAATGGCCTACTCCTTTGTTATTTCACCAGAGAGTTTTCTTGAAGAATTTCTTTTCTCGATAAAACGTCTCCTCTCTCTATCGAAGAGTTTGCACCTTCGTATCCTTTATCACGACGAGAAAGCCCCCCCACTTCCAACTGCTGAAACTACAGTGGATGAAATTTGGCGCTGCAAAGACGGTTCATCTCGCTACCAATGCGTATCTGTGTGAACTTCAATGTCCAACAGCAGTATCCCTTGTCCTTGTTATGCGCTTTGACCCGCTGTACTTTTGAAAAAATCCCCCTGACAGAAATCTCCCTTTCATAAGAGAATTTATTTTCTCGCCTACCAACAAGATGCGCCTTGAGTTTATGTGCGCTCCAACGACATTCATTTCATGAAGTACTCCATTGGCTGCAAGCAATGTAGAGTATATGGCGTCCCTGGTTTCTTGCGCTTCGCACTCAATGATCTTTGTTGGAGAAATCACTGTGCTCTGTAAGGAGGTCTCTCCTTTCTATCGGTCTCTCGTCTTACCCGTTTATTTTCGGTGAAGAGGTTTTCCTCTTGTTCACAGTCACAGTATAAGCCCAGAATATCACCGATGTATCACGTCAGGGGCTTTTTTTCTCACGCTAGAGTCACGATTTACTCTACTCCTACCTGGGCAGGTGTGGAAGTAACTATAGTTACACCATTCTTCGGAGCTTTATCGTCTTTTCCATTCGTTCCTATCGACACGACAGGAAGATTGCTCTCTATAGCCAGGCCATTGTCCATATAGACATGATATGGGAACAGGGTTGGATCAAATGCGCTGCTGTGCGAGATCAGTATGATCTGCTCGAAGTGCTGGCTCAAGACATCTCCGGTGACGACATCTACCAGGGCCCTGGTTCTGCCGCGATCGAAAGAGCTGAGCGGCTCGTCCAGGAGCACGAAACCGGGGGCAGCGTTTAGTTCTCTCGGCAGGGTGGCTATGGCGAAGGCAAGGCGCAGCGCCAACGAAAGCTGATCAGCAGCGCCTCCGGACAGGGCTGACCTGGGGACGTATTCACCGGCGGCGGAGTCCCATACTGTCAACTGGAAAGGACCGCTGCTGACAGTATCTTCTTCTGACTCGGTCGTCAGGTGTACATCGTGGTAGCGACCACTGGTCAGCAACGGAAGGATCTGGTGCATATAATGCCCGGTGCGCGGGACGATCTTGTGCATGAGGCGCTCATCTACCGCCTCGACCAGTAGATGGCCGCGCTTCCTCGTCTGATAGGAACGATCCAGTTGTTCCAACAGCGCTCGCGTCTGCTCCAGGTCAAGCGTCTCTCCACCCGTGTGCAACTGTGCACTCAACGCCAGTTCCTGTTCCTCTAGATCCGTGAGTTCCTTCTCGACCATCTCGCGTTCTTCTGCGAGACGAGCGCGATCCGGGGCGGTATATTGTCCGAGAAGCGGCCAGATAGCGACGATATCAGCGAGGGTATAACTTTTAGGATGTGGACGATTGCGCTGTGTAAGCATAGTCGCAATACGATCCTGGGCCTCAGAGATCTCCTGGTAACACAGTTCGATCTTCGCGTGCGAGGCTTTCTCCCGGTTCTGTAACACTTCCAGTTCCTGCGCGATTCCGGCCTCATCGGCTATCTCTATCTCATGCTGGCAACGCGTGCGCAGGGCTACGAGAGCTTCAGCAAAGGGATTCAGCGGAACAATCCAGCTACCAAGGGAATTGCTGAATTTTGCAAGCTGTTTATAGAGTTCAGCGAGAGACTCCTGGCGTTCTTTCAAACGATTTGCGTAGTCAGTGTGCTTCTGCTGGAGCATAATTTTATTGCCCAGGATAATATGCAGTTCTTCGAGTTGCTTACGCGCAGTCATCTCGGCATTGTTGATAGCGGTCTGCCCAAAGGCAACGCCCAGGGGCTTGACGCGCTGGCGCAGGGAGTCCTGGAGCCCTTGCAGGGCCTGGCGTAATACGGATTGCTGTTCCCGCGCGCGCTCAATCTGTTGTGCGGGGCTGTTCGTTTGATAACGGGCATTGCGTTCTTCGATTATCTTCTGCCGCGTCAGGAGCACGTCGAGGGCCTCCTGGTGAATCTTTACCTGTGAGGCCAGGTCCGTTACCAGATCCAACTTGCCGTCGAGGGCCGCAATTTCGCGTTCGGTCGCCTTGATCGTACTCTCGACGAGCGTGCCCAGCTCAGGTATACCAGTTACGTCCTCCTCCGGGAAAGCAGGAGAATAGCCACCATAGGATGATATAGTTTGCAGGCGAGCATTGATGCTGGGAAATGGTAAGCCTTCCTGACCGGCCAGCAAGGTAATCTCTTGCTCCATACGTTCGACCGCAGCTTGCTCATCCTGGATATGCTGTTCGATGTTGTCCCAGCCCTCCCGCGTACGCTGCTCCTCCAGACGCGCACACTCCTTTCGCAGCCTGGCAACCGCCTCCATTGTCACGTTGACCTGGTTACGGGAAGCATTGGCCTCGTCGCTCTTCTCCTTCATTTTCTGCTGTATATTGGCGAGGCTCTCACCTTCGTCGCTTATCTGTTGAAGCAGGTACTGTGCCTCCTCAAGAGAGTACGGAACATTGCCGCCCAGGGCCTGTATTTCATGTTCAACCTGGGCGAGCGCCTCATTGCTACCACCCATGCGCACGGCTGTTTCACGCGCGGCAACCATCATCCCGACCCTGTTAATGGCATCCTGCACCTGTTTATTAATATTTTGTTCCTCTGCGCGCGTCTTTGTATACTTCTGGAAGCTGTAGAAGGCGGCGCCGGCGGCTATAAGAGCGATAATCACCGCTGCTACAACGAAGATGGGGGATCCCAACATCAAAAAGGCGACGATAATCCCAACCAGGAATAGCACAACACCGACGCCGAGCAGGGCCAGATACTTATTGGCAGATGCACGAGTGGCCAGGAGTGACTGGGTAAGCTTCTCCTGATGCTGGTGCGCCATCCGTACGTGTTGCTCCGCGTCGGATAGGCCCTGAGATAGTCCTTTCAGCCGCTGCCACTCTTCCGTCTGGCGTCGCACGCTCAACTGGCGCCAGCGCTTCTCTACAACTTCAGCCTGGCTCTGCACCTGCTTCGCTTCGGCCTCGACCAGTTCCAGCTCGTGCTCGGTATCGGGCAGATCCCGCTGCACCTTCCTGATCTGCATCAGGTTCTCTTCCGCCAGTTTCCGGCTGGCCACACGACGCGTGTATCTATCTTCTAACTGGCGCAATACCGCCAGGCGCTCGGATAGCGTCTGCATACGCAGAAGACGCGCCTCCAACTGTGGACGTCCGGCTCTTCGTCGCTCTTCCAGATCTTGCAGGGCCTGTTGGGCCTGGGTGAGCCGCATTTTCGCATAATCTACCTGCTCGTCAAGGCTCTTGAGGTCGTCCTTTACTTCATCGTGCTGCTTGAGTTCCTGCTCCAGGTCTTTGATCGTATCTACCGCCGCTAACAGGTCGTTCGACATGCGCTGCAACGTCCCAAACGAACGCATCAATTCACCTAGATCATTCACGCGCCGCTCCATCACTGGCAGGTCTTCGCGCTCGCGCCGCTCCAGGTCTGCAATCTGTTTTTCTAATTCAGGGAGCTCGCGTCGTGCCTCCGTCATCTCATCGTAGGCTGCAATGATCTCGGCCAGGGTTGCGTCGGCCTTTTTGAGCTGCTGAATACGTGCCTGACGCCCTTTGATTTCGTTACGCTTGACTTGTATCTGCTCGAACTGTTGCTCCTGCTCGGAGATATCCGACTTCTGCAGGTCTATCTCGCCCAGATCCTCCAGGACGGTAACAGCATCCAGCGCGGCCTCAATATCGTCAAGTCGTTGACTCATCTCCGGGATATGTGCCTGGATCTCGGCTAAGTGCAGGCGATCACGGCCCTCCTGGAGCTGATGCTCGTCCCGCTCTTCGACATTGAAACGTTCGGTCAAATGTATGAGTTTTTCAACGCCGAGAAGCTTACGTACAGCCGCATTACGCCCTTTTCCGTTGAGGGTCTCCAGGCGATTCAAGCCTTTTTGCTCAAGTAAACAGGAATTGCGCAGAGCCGCGCCATCCATCCGTCCAAGCTCCGCAATGATGCTTTCATTGGCAGCCGCCAGATCCGTGATTGGCTCCTCTTCGGTCACACCCAGGCGGCGGATATACAGAGCTACCTCCTGTCCCTTACCCCGCTCAATCGTACGCGTTATCGCTAGCTCGGTCGCGCCGACCGAAAGGATGAGCGTGACAACTGCATTGGTCGCACCATATGATATCAAGTCATCAAGCGAGCGCTTTCCCCGAGTCGTAGCAAGCGCTTCACCGTAGAGGGCAAAATAAATACTTTCGAGAAGCGCAGATTTACCAGATTCGTTTGGACCTTGAATCAAAATACTGCCGCGCTGAGGAAAATGTAAATTCATTTCGCGCAGTAGCCTGAACCGTTCAACTGTTAGATGTTTCAGGATTATCATGGATGTGTACTCCGTTCGCCAATGCCTGATGTGCACTATCGCCATTACGAGCCAGGTTCGGATGAGCCGGGACCCCCTACTAAGCCAGGGCTCGGGCGAGCCGAGCCCCTACTGTTAATTTGTTACCAGGTAATTATCTTTTCCCTTTTGTATCATCCATCGCGAGCAACAATTCTTCCTTCGTGATACGCAAGGCTTTCTTCTCTTGCTCATCAGAGGCGGCAGCGATCCACTCATCTGCCAGGGTGATTAATTCTTCGCGTGGCGAGAAGCGTTCGCCCGTTTCCAGCACCTCCTGTTCTGGCAGTATAGAGAGTGCGCTATCGTCGATGGCAAGTACAAAGCTGTTCTCCTCGCCATAGCGCCGTATCTGATTGAGATCTAGCTGGTGGTATTGTCGCCGTGTCAGTTCACCGACCAGTCGCAATTGCACCATCGCAGCCGCATCACAGAGAGGACGCAACCGCTCAAGAATGATCTCGGTAGGAGGGCGTGGCGTCTCGTCCGCCTCTGAGGAGGTCCATAACTCTTGCACCTGTATCTCAAGACGGTGTAGGACCGGAGAGTCCACTTTGATGTGGTTGCACCAGCGAATGCCGTCAACGCCAAGCCCTAGAAAAACAAAGCCCGGTGCATGGTCTGGAGTACTGAAATCGACGTGCTGTGTCGCTCCCGCCACGATAACATCTGTCTGGCCAATACGCATATGACTATAATTATGATGATATCCGGCCAGAATATAGCGAAAGGCGGTTTGCTTCTCAATGCTGCTGCGACTCACCTGAGCCCGCGTATCCAGCAACGATGAACCTACGGCCATATCCTCTATAGGTGCGTGCAGCACCAGGAGCGGAAGCATTGCGCGCTCAATATCAGGATGAACGTGCAGATGCTCAAGAGGATCGCCTTCCTGTCCGGCCAGCACTCCCAGACCACAGATACCAATCTTTATGCTACGGATATCGAGATTGATCGGCACGAGTTCCTGTGGATCGCTCTGCGGCAGAAAATAGTGCAGCGCCCCTAAGCGCGCGTAGCTCATCTGCGGCGCCGGCCTCTCTTCACCCGCTAATGCCTGTGTATCGTGAACGCCGCCGAGAGCAAAAGCGTGCACACCAGCCTGCTTCAAATCGGCCAGCCGCGTCGCTACGAAGCTGCGATCTCGCTCATCAGGCATCGTAGTATCGAACAGGTCGCCTGCCTGTATAAACAGGTCGATACCCCGTTCTATCGCAAAATCGGTCGCCTGCTGAAAAGCGCGGCGCTGACGCTGCTGGCGCTCTTCGCGCTTGCGTGGACTCTGACCAAATGCTGCGTAACCGAGGTGATTATCGGCTGTTAATACCACTGTAATTACATCTTCGCGCCCTTTTTGTTGCTCTGGCGCAGTATCTTGATCCAGAACCTGCTCTACAGTATTCTCTACCATCATTCGTTACTTCCGTAGTAGCTAAACATACGTTTTCTAGATAGAACTCAGCACATGAATAGAAACGTTCAGCCTGACCGTAGTTGTCCCTCATAGGGAACTACTTATGCAAACGTGTCCTATCCCTTGAATTGGTTCCTGTCAGACCGCCGACTACTCCTATTTAAGCAGTCAAAGATTATTATGCCGTTATAGATATATCCTCTAAGATAACGACCAGGATAGTACTCTTTTCTTAAGTATCAAAGTGAGTCTATCACAAAAAATGGTAATTAAATACGAATCGGGATAGAAAGAGGGACTATTTGGGGAATGGTTGAACCTGTGCGTTCGTAATCCGTAGAGGATATGAAAGGGGTTATCACTCTCTCTAAATGAGATACGATGATACAAAAGTACCTTTTGAACCGCCAGCGTAGACGCAGATAGAAGCAAATATTAATATGGTATGGGCACACAGAGACTTACATAAGATCCACGGCACTATAGATCCATGGCACTATGCCCGGAAACTACTGTCTCATACCTGGAATAAGACATTTGTGCGAACCGCGTTTCATATATGTCCATTCGTATATCGTATATAGTAGCTTAAGAAGTTACCAGTTTCACTTATAAAGTGGGAGCAGCAGAGTGGTGGGAATCAAACACATTGAGAAAGAGCGCGAGACAAGAAAAGTCCTTCTCTCTTTTGCAAAAAGTATCCAGGAACGCGATATCATTACCTATGAACATTCGCGCAGGGTAGCCACGTATGCCCATCGTCTGGCCCGTCAATTGGGCTGGAGCCGGCGCGAAGCGCGCGATCTCGCGCTTGCCGCATTGGTACACGACCTCGGCAAAACATGGATAGCTAACGATATCTTGAATAAATCCGCCGCACTCTCAGATGAGGAGCGACGTAAGATGGAGCGTCACCCCATTATTGGCGCTCGCATTCTGATCGGCTGTGACGTACATCCTTTCTACGTCGAAACAGTCCTCTATCATCATGAGACGTGGAACGGTCGCGGATATCCAGCGGGACTCCGGGGAGACGATATTCCTATGAGCGCGCGCATTCTCGCGGTGGCCGATGTCTACGATGTTCTGACTTCGGAGCGCCCGTATAAAGCGCCATTGTCGAAGGACGCCGCACGTGAACGCCTCCTCCTGGGTGCGGGAATCAGTTTTGATCCGCTGATTGTGCAGGTCTTTATCCACCTTTTAGACACTACGCCCGGTTTTACCCTTCCACAGCGCCTCTATGTCATTCCCCCGGTCGCTCCCCATAAGACCGGACAGCTCCCACCGCCTGGTTCTCTTACAGCAGGCTCTTAGGGAAGAAGCAAACGATCTTTTCGGAGACACTCTGTAGCAAGAGACGCGCCGAACAGCATCGCGACAGGTGAATCAACCCCCATTCCTTTTGATCCGCTTGAGGATACGATGCTAGCGTACGATCTCGCGTAGTGGAAAGACCGGTCCATCTCGACAGACCAGCTTCAGGCCCGAATGCGCTTCGATACTGCAGGTAAAGCAGGCGCCACTCCCGCAGACGAGCGGCTGCAAAACGACGCTCTGAGCAAAATGCTTGCCGCGCAAGCGCTCAAAACGGTTGTAAAGCACGGTCGCCGTTTCACGTGGAACACAACAAAATGCAGCGTCTGCCCAGCTTAAATACTCACCCAGAACAAGAAGCAGGTTTTCCGGCGCGCTCTCATCACCGGCGATGATATGGTATTCCACTTCCGGTGGCAGCAAAGCGGGCGGATAGGCATCGTCCAGCGTGCGACTCTGACAGAGGAGCGTGACGGCGAGTTCTTGTTCAAGGGCGGCCTGTATCAAAAACGGAAGAGGCGCTATCAGTTGTACATCGCTGACCAGGAGCAGGTTGCGCGCGTTGCGACTGATGCTCCAGCCGTGTCCCAGCGGTCCCAGCATATCGAGTTGCGCGCCTACAGGCTGCTGTGTGAGCCATGCGGTACCACGCCCCCGCACCCATACGAGCAATGTGCATAGCCCCTGCTCTCGCTGCGTACTATGGATGAAGAAAGGTCTTCGTAAAAGTGGATCGCTTGCCTCGGAATGACAACAACGTATCATACAATATTGTCCCGCCTGCACTGCTTGAGCAAGCTGTGGTGCATGCAGTTTGATCAGATGAACGTCGTTATCCTCATTGCCAAGTGCAGTATTGGCGGTAATCGTAGCGGTAGACAGACGCATGCGGATCATATACTCCTGGTTATGAACAGATAGGACGGTTGTTCTGTGTCAATACGCCACTGGTCAACCCCCACTTATTAATGAGGGAGCAGTACGTCCCATTCGTCTTAATCGTATTGAAGGCAGCCTGTACTGACTTAAACATTTTTGTATCATTTTTACGTATAGCGATACCTTCGAGATTCGCATTGATAACCGCACCACCAGCCTCGAAACGATCGGGATACTTTTTGATAAAGTAGTCGGTCACCGGAGAATCCTGATAGGTCGCTACAACTTTCTTAGTCATCAATAATTGTATCACAGTCGCCTGATCTTGCGCGACAACTAGCTGCAAAGGAGGTTTTTTGGCCTGCTTGCAGGTACTACTCATCATGAGCAAATCTTTCTGCTCCAGGGTCGAGTCTCGCACTGCGACCTTCTGTCCGCACAGGTCTATCAACTTCGTAATGCCTTTAGGATTGCCCTTCGCAACGAGCAAAGACTCGCCGCCACTAAAATAAGGAATGAAATCGACCTTTTGTTGTAGATCAGAAGTAATGCTAATGGCAGAAATCACGACGTCAAAGTCCCCGGCAAGCAGGTTGCTAATGACGGTCTGGTAGTTTGCACTGATAACTTTTATTTTCAAGTTCATGCGTGAGGCGATCGCGTTGATCAGGTCGATGTCGAAGCCAACGGCGGCACCGGTTTGTGGGTCGATATCCTCTTGCGGAGGATAGTCAGTGTAGCTTCCCACCGTCAAAATGCCGAACGAGATCAGATCGTTGGAGATCGTCGGTACAACCGACGGCTGTTTATTGACAGTAGGGGACATGCTACTACAGGCAGAAAAGCATAACAGGGCCACCAGACTACCTATATATAAGAGGTGAAGCCACTTCCTCTTCTCAGGTTGATGCAACAACACGAAGGATGCCCTCCTCTACTACATGTATATACCTGGAGAATAATAGGTAGACGAGCCTTAAGTTTTGCAAGCTAATCTACGGCCACAAAGCGTGTTACGTGTATCCATATATACGTATTATTTTAGTCTGCTATCACGTGTAGCGTTTCGTGCGCAGCATTGTAGAAACATTGCTCGCTTATACTGTCACAGTTTTGTTAGGCGGTGTAAAATAAATGTGAAAATCCTATTCCTCAATAATCATGTTGTGCTACACTATAAAGGGGAGAGAACGCATGGATGCGTTCCAGCAAAAATTTGCTATATACACGTAACAAATTATTATGGGGCTTGGAGAGTCTGCCATGACCATCACCTTTGATCGCAGCATCTGCTGTAACCTCAACGAGACGATCTCGCGCGAGTGGCTCATGACGAATGGATCAGGAGGTTACGCGGCAGGAACCATTGCGGGCGTACTTACCCGTAGGCAACACGGACTACTCGTGGCACAGCCGCCTGAGGCAAGTACACCACAGCTTCTGCTCACGAAGATCGACGAAGAGGTCGTTTTCGATCAGCGTACATATGATCTCGGCACAAATGAGTACCGAGATGGCACACTGAACCCATCTGGTTTTGTACACCTGGAAGCATTCCGCCTTGAGCATGGCTTCCCTATCTTTACCTACCGCCTGGGTGGTATTAATGGGATGATGCTGGAAAAACGCATCTGGATGCCCCAGGGTCGTAATACTACCTACATTCAGTACCGCCTCTTGCGCACCACGAGCACTGATAGTTCGGGATACCGCAGAAGCGGCATCACAGGCGCGCTTAGCAATAGTAGCGTACGCAGTTCTGAGTATGTAGAGACAACGCAGCACGCCCTGTCTATCACGCTCTTGCCTTTAGTTACATCTCGCCCGTTCAACCAGCTCCGCCATGGGGATAAGGATTATCACTTCCATGTGCGCTCCTTTCTCCATGAAGATAATGTTGACGATGATGAATATGGCGCCGCTCTATCCCTGCCACCAGGGGTGGCCGGCTGCACTATTCGCGACGGGGAGCAGGGATATCCGTTTCATATCGTGGCCGTTGGGCATCCTGGGAGCCAGACATCGTTCATCCCGACCGGCGTCTGGTATTGGAACTTTTTGCACAGACACGACACAGTAGACGGGCATTCCGCGACGGATGATCTCTACCTGCCAGGCGTCATCCGCTCCACGCTCTGGCTCGATGAAGATGCGACGTTGACGATTATTGTCAGCAGCGAGGAACTATCTTCACTGCCATTTCGGCTGAACCAGCTCAATCTTTCCTATAAGCGGAGCATAGAATACCAGCAGCAGCTCTTGCAGAGCGTTTCACAGCCCCAGCTCTTCTTTGGTGAAGGAGGCGAAGCCGCACAGGCCCACCCCCTGGGTGTGCTTCCACTCACAACCAGCTCCGATCCATATGTTGGGGGAGAGGAATATCTCCATACCTTGTTGCAGGCGGCAGATCACTTCCTTATCCACCGCGCCTCTGATAGAGATAGCCGGCATGCCTACTCCGACAGTCAGACGTGTGCTCCAATCACACTTGCTAACTTCTTTGAGATGGAAAATAAGACGCGTGATACACTTATCGCACTCCCCGGACTGATGCTGGCGACGAAACGTTACGACGAGGCCCTGGGAACGCTGCGCGAGCTTGCACGCCACTTTAAAGATGGGCTGCTGCCGGACCACTTGCCACTCAATGGTCAGTCACTTCAGGAGAGCGATTATGGCAGCGTTGATACGACGCTGTGGTTCTTCTACGCCCTCGATCACTATCTGCGCGCCACACGCAACTACGAATTTCTGGAGGATTTTTATCAACCCCTGGTGCAGGCCATCGATAAGTATATCCAGGGCACAGCTCCTGGCATCCACGTCGATGCATCCGACGGGTTGCTGGCTGCGTCCCAGCCTGGGAAGGCGCTGACGTGGATGAACGCAACCGTGGATGGGATAGCGGTTACACCTCGCTCCGGCAAGGCGGTCGAAGTGAATGCGCTATGGTACTACGCACTTTCATTGATGCTGGAGTGGTCGCAGTATCTTCATCACACAAGCCGCATCAGTCGCATCTCATCCCACTATCAGGAGCTGCTCTCTCACTGCCGGCATAGCTTCCAGCAACGCTTCTGGCATCCCGAAGGCGGCTATCTCTACGATGTTATTGATGGACCGGATGGCAACGATGCAGCTTTACGTCCCAATCAATTATTCGCTCTCTCGCTGCGCTATTCGGTTCTGGATACGGAATATCGACAGAGCGTATTCGATGTGGTCACCCGCCATCTGCTGACTCCCCTCGGGTTACGTACCCTGGCGCCGCAGGATGCAGCGTATCGCGGCAGATCAGGAGGCTATAGGCAGCAAAATGCGCTTCATCAGGGCAGCGCCTGGTGCTGGCTCCTGGGACCCTACATCGATGTGCTGCTAACTCTGCGCAGCCGTTCCAATGAGATGGCCCCGCTCCACGAGGAGCGCCCGATCCGCGAGTATCTGTGGCGCAAGGGCCTGCTCCTGCTGGAACCCTTTCAGGAGCGCTTCAGCAAAGGCTTATTAGGTATGTGCGAAGGCGTGTTCGACGGCGACCAACCTCATACGCCAGGTAAGAACTCTGCCTCTGTCCTGAGCACTGGCGAACTCTTGCGCATCTACGATCTGTTAACACATATCCGTGTGATACATGACGACCGTGTGCTATCTCGCTAGGATCTGGCATAGCAATTTTGGCCAGGGATATTGACTTCTGCACATTTTATAGGGGTTATCCACAGCTTTTGTGGATAACCCTTTTACACGCTTCCAGGCACTTTTCCACATTCAGTGTGGATAACTTTTCCACACTTTCCACACTTTCTTATCTATCAATATATCTCTCTGATAGATACCTTTCTCACTGATGAAGAGTGTTAAAGCATCGCTGGAGGCTTATCCGCACGATATTATCCACATCTTCTACCACACTCCTGCACACATATCTTCATGCTATGTTATTATGCCATGGCCGACCCTCTTGGAAAAGTTATCCACACTGAATGTGGATAACTTTTCCACGCTTTCCACACTGACAGGCAAATACATATCGTGATGATACATACGGAGCGGTTCCAGTCAGAGTTATCCACAAAAAATGTGGAAAAGTTATCCACATTTTCCACACTGGCAAGCAGTGATTGCCTTCTTTGACCAGAGTACCTTTTTCCTGTTTATGCAAACTGGATAATCTTGCGAGGAAATAAATACACAGATTTTATAATTCTGATTGTGAACTTTTCCCCAGCAGTGTGGATAATTCATCTTGCTATATTGATTATTCTTTATTTACGGCATGCGCTTTTCCTCACTTAGTAAATTCGGTGAAACAAGTATATGAGTTCGTGTTCTTCCGGCAAAGACTTTTCCACAATCCTGTGGACAGATTTTCCACAATTTGTTCTTCGTCCATCAGAGCGATGCATTAAGGCCGTGTTTTCGCCCGAATTTGCGGATTTTTCCACAAGATGGGGATAATATACCTGTACAGATACATCACAACTAATTTCCAGTTATTGCCTATTTATTGCTTCGGTGGATAATTGCCCCGACTTATCCACATTGGCGGTGGATAACTTATCCACATAACTCTCTCCTTTTATCTCTTCGCAAAAGTTATCCACTGTCAAAGGCGATTTTATCCACCGTTTATCCACCGAATAAATGATTGTTCTGGCTTTTGAGGAGCTATTTTCATTATACTATAAACCGGCTCTAGAGGCTGAACGAGACGTTTCAAAGGGGTGCGAGAAAATAATTGTTCTGCTAAGTTATCCACTTATCCACAGCCCCTACTACTACTATTATATATATCTTTTATTAAAATATATATAATAGTAGTTTATAGCTTGTGCAAAAATGTGGATAACTTTTCTTGTCACTACCTGGCCTGGAAAAACGTTTAACATATTGGTGGGTGTCTCTCTTCTGATCTTTACTGCAAGCCACGATCCATCTGCTTATTGTTCCAGGTAGTACGATAGGTTTATCATTGACTCTAAGGTCATATGTTTTTACTTTGTAACGCGACTTTCTGGAATATTGATCGTTATATGTGGTGTGAGACAAATGAAACCTCTTATGCGACAATCTTCCAGGCTTCTTTGAGGCAACGCTATGGCATCTATCATCGAGACAATCAAGGCAAAGGTGGATGTAGTGGAGGAGATCGGCCTCGTGGTCGCTCTCCAGAAGTCAGGAAAGGCTTTTAAGGGGTTATGCCCGTTTCACAATGAGCGCACAGCTTCGTTCTATGTGTTTGCTGAAAGTCAGACCTGGCGCTGCTTTGGCTGCAACGAGGGCGGTGACGTTTTCTCGTTTGTACAGAAGCAGCAGGGACTCGAGTTCCGCGAGGCCCTGCACTACCTGGCTGAGAAAGCCGGCGTTCCCGTTGAGGATCAGGGCAATCGCGATCCCGAGGCGGAACGCGAGGTCAGCGCTGCCAGAGAACGCCTGCGCAAACTGAACGAGGATGCCCTGCTCTGGTTTCATCACATGCTGTTGCGTTCGAAAGAGGCGACGGAGGCGCGCGCGTATGTACAGCGTCGCGGCATCTCCTCCGACAGCGTTATGTCTTTTGCTCTTGGCTACGCACCAGATCAGTGGGAAGCTCTATCACACTACCTGCTCGGTCAGGGCTATAGCGAACGCGAGCTGGTGATGGGCGGCCTGGCAAGAGAGCGCCAGGACGATCAACAAGGGGGATATGGTGGTGGGGTATATGATTACTTTAGAGATCGATTGATTTTTCCTATTCGCGATATGCGCGGTCGGGTGATTGGCTTTGGGGGGCGCGCTCTAGGCGATGGTAAACCAAAGTACTTAAATTCACCACAAACACTATTGTTTGAGAAAAATAGTGTACTCTATGCTATAGATATGGCAAGAGATGCAATAAAACAGGCTCATCAGGTTGTTATTGTAGAAGGGTATGTAGATGCTGTTATCGCCCATCAATATGGGACAAAACAAACGGTAGCTTGCATTGGCAGTGCTATCACCGAGAAGCACATTCAACAATTGAAGAAGCTGACCAGGCAGGTGACGCTGGCGCTGGACCCTGATGCGGCGGGCAGCGCAGCTACTGAACATGGCATTCAGGAAGCGCTCAGAACCTTTGATCGCGTTGTGGTGCCGGTTCCTCTGCCTTCCGGCAGAATAGAAGGACAGAGGTGGAATGGCCAGAACGGAGCGCGCAGATCATCCGATCCGCATGGCATCATTCGTCTTGAGGAGCGGGTAGACGCCGAGATCAATGTGTTGCAGTTGCCAGACGGTGAAGATCCTGATGAGGTGATACAACGCGATCTCTCAGCCTGGCTCTACGCGGTATCCCATCCGCTGCCTCTCGTTGACTACTACTTTGTGGTGAAGACGGCGGGCCTCGATCTGCGCGAGCCATCTGGAAAGGCTGAGGCCGCAAAACGCCTGCTCCCGGTAATAGGGATGATCAACGATCGCATCAAACGCGATGCCTACATGCGCAAGCTGGCTGCCATGATCAGGGGCGACGAACGCAGCTTACACGAAGAACTGCAACGGGTGTTGAGAGGTCAGAAGACTCAGGGCGTTGAATTTTCTAACGCACGCCCAAAAATGCCACGAGGGACGGATGGACAGAAGCATGAACCTGACCGGGTCAGCGATAATGAGGGAGAGCAGGCAGGCCCTAAGAGCGATACGCGAAAGCGAACGCAAGAGCTTGACAGGAGTAGGGGAAATAGGCTACAATGGGAAGACTACCTGATTGGGCTACTCGTGCAAAATCCTGGGTTGAATCCACATGTTTGTGGTATAATAAACGATGGTGACTTCGCTGGGACGGACACACGAGAGTTGTACCACATTCTCAACTCTGTTTATCAAAGTGCTTCTTCCCCCTCTAATCAACCCTTTGAGCAGTTTGTACCCTCTGAGTTGCTGACAGCAGTAGCCAGGGTTCAAAAGCGCGTTGAGTCGGAGAATCCACGAGACGGGGCCGGACTGGTAAAAGAAGCAGTCCAATGTGCCACCCGGCTTAAGCGAATGCAGTTGTTACAATTTAATACGGAGATACAATATCTTCTGTTTGAGGCTCAAAAAAGCGGTGATAAAGCTTTAGAGCGAGAACTCAAGCAGAAAGCTTATGACAACCAAAGGCTGATACAGACCTTACAGACAATAACGCCTTTGCACGGCTAGTCTGACCAATATCCTGGCTTTTTGGTTTAGCTTATCAGCGAAATCATTTTTACCAAATCGGATCGGAAAACAGGAGTTTCATCCTTTTTATACGTTTATCCTATTAGCCTGTTTTCTGAAGGGGGATGCCAGAATGGTGAATCGGGAACAAGATGTAATGGATCGAGTGCAAACCACCGGGCGCGGTTCTGTCAGCACGGAGCCGCTACGCGATGTGTTCACAATCGACCCTTTTGAAGAGTCTATGCTGAATCATACGGATGATGTCTTTACTATGGAGACCGTTGGTCATCATGCTCATCCTGCTGCCGATAGGAGTCTGGTGACTCCTATCGATGCAGGTGAGTCGTTTGACCTTTTTAAGCTACAGGACGAAGAGCCTATGGACGCCCTGGACCCTACCAAGGAGCCGCCGACCGACTGGGAGCCCGGACCTGACGACGTTGTTGACGCCGGGGTTCTGACCGATCCCAAGTGGGATGATCTACAAGACGGCTTAGGTATAGTTGTTGCTGATCTGGAGAGTAGCTTAGATGATCCCGTGCGTATGTACTTGCGCGAGATCGGGCGCGTGCCCTTGCTCACGGCGGAAGAAGAGGTCCGGCTCGCTCAAATCATGGAGCGCGGCAAGGACGAGCAGCTCAAGGCTGTTCCTCTTCGCCGCTATATCCTTGAGGGTGAGGAGGCCCAGCGCCGCCTGACCGAGGCCAACCTGCGCCTCGTGGTAAGCGTGGCTAAGAAGTACATCGGACGTGGCATGAACTTGCTGGATCTGATCCAGGAAGGCAATATCGGCTTGATCCGCGCTGTCGAGAAGTTCGACTACACTAAGGGCTATAAGTTTAGCACCTACGCGACCTGGTGGATTCGCCAGGCCATCACCCGCGCGATCGCCGACCAGGCACGTACTATCCGTATTCCTGTCCATATGGTGGAGACGATCAATCGCTTGATCCGCATCAGTCGCCGCCTGCTCCAGGATCTTGGACGCGAACCTACGTCCGAGGAGATCGCCGAGCAGATGGAGATCAGCGCGGAGAAGGTGCGCGAGATCATTAAGGTGAGCCAGGAGCCCGTGAGCCTGGAGACGCCCATCGGCGAAGAGGATGATAGCCATCTTGGCGATTTCCTCGAAGACCACACGGCGCTCGCTCCAGCCGATGCCGCGAGCCACCAACTGCTCAAAGAGCAGGTGGAGGATGTCCTGGATAGCCTGACGGAACGCGAACGCAAGGTGCTCCAGCTGCGCTTTGGTCTGGATGACGGTCGCAGCCGCACTCTGGAGGAAGTGGGCAAGGAGTTCCACGTTACCCGCGAGCGCATCCGCCAGATCGAGGCGAAGGCGCTGCGCAAGCTGCGCCACCCGAGTCGCAGCCGCAAGCTGAAGGATTACCTTGACTGATCGTTTTACGTAGTTTCCTCAGGCAGTATCGTATGATTGCGATGGAGTGCAGCAATTGCTGCACTCCATCTTTTTGCCTTGCCTCTAGAACGTGCCTGCCGCACGACAAAAGTCCTATCGTCAAAGAGCCCTAAGAAGAGTCTGACATAGCCTCAACCCCATCCCTTGCCCGTTGTACGACGTTTTTGCCTGCTTTCTATCTGCATGGAAATCGGCTGGTTATCTCTGTTACAACGCCAGCTTGTTTTGGAGGCATTCATACAATGTGTTATAGAGGGTAATAATTTTATCTTAAGTGTCTTTTGCTTGACTGTCCGTTTTTATGTTTGTTACTGCCTATCGATCGCTACATAAGCAATCTTTCTGGGGAGGTACGTGGGATGGTGAAACTAGTAGGACGCCACCATGTGAAAGCTATGCGCGCGTTTGTGCGCCGCAAGCAGGCATTTCAGGAGCGCCAACTGGCCAGGGAGAAGGAAGCTGCGCTGCCAACGCGTGAGCTACCCGAGTACGATCCTGATGATAATGGACGTTTCGCGGGTTACGACGCCATTTTCAAGTGCGAAGGCAGGCACTACGAGGCGCTGTGCCGGGTGCTGAAGAAGATCCTACGGCCCGCACACTATAGAACCTGGCTTGCCGCGAATGGCGAACTGGTAAACGGCCCCGCCCCATGCCTATCGGCAAAAGAGATCGCTGAGCGCGTTGGTCGACACAGACGCACAATCGAGATCGACCTGCAGGAGATGAGGGAGAAGAGACTTCTGCACCTGCAACCAGCTCAGCGCGAAGGTCGCTGGGTTATGGAGATGCATTACGATGTTCTCTACAGACTGGTCCATGAATACCTCGAATGGGAACGCTCGACGGACTATATCCCCCCTGAGCGCCAGTACTTCGAGCGCTTGGAGATAGATCCAGATCTGCGACAGCACCTGCTCCAGTTTGAGGATTACCGAAAAGTACTAGTCAAAAAGAAGCCAGGACCAAAGGGGAAGTCGATCCGCCAGGAGATATGTCCAGCGCGCCCGGACAGTCCGGGCAGTGATCGTCAGCATACTTATTCCGATGCTCCAATCCTACCCGCTGCGTCCCAGGGAGGTATGAAGAGGAGCGTCAATTTAGAGCCTTCTGCTCCGCCTGCCTTGCCCCAGGCAGGCGTGAGCGGGAGCATTTCCCCCATGGCTCCGGCAGAGCCCTATGACCCCGAAGCAGTTGTAAGTGGTAGATGTCAGCAGGAGGATTCGCCAATGCAAAATACCTATGCCAGGGGCGAGACTGTAAGACGGGAAGCATTCTATGAAAAAGAGACGGAGAAGTTGCCTGTTGTGGCCCCTGTCCCTGCCGCTAATCAGGATCACTATCGACGGGTGCAGGGTCAGCCAGGACGACCAGCAGGCAGGCAAGATCGCAAGGAAGTTTCCCCTGTTGAGGTCAGGGAGCAGGCCGCTTGTAGGCAGCGCGCTGACGTCCGTAAAAAGCGCGAGGATAATGTGAACGCCTCCTCGGTATTTAGTTACGGGTCGCGGGAGATAGTTCACGGTGGCGCTGCTGGTGTGACCTACCCGGCGATTGTTCCCTTGTTGCGGGACTTTATGCAGAAGAAACTGCTCGGCGGCGATGCTGCGATGCGCTACTTCGTGGCCTACGAGCGACTGGGGATACCTCACATAGAGCGAGCATTTCCACCGGGCACCGATGGCGTGTGGATCTGGCGCCAGGACCCTGACCAGTCCGTACACGTCAAGCCGACCTGCTCAGCCCTTGATCCGGCCCTGAAGAACCGTAACCTTTCCCTATTGTCTGTAGCGGTTGGCAGACTGTCTGATGACGATGGAAGCTTCTATTTCGATGAGCCTGCTTCCGATAGTGCCAGCGGCGTCCCGCCGGGCAGACAGAACAGAAGTAACGATAGGCGCCCCCGCGAGGCACCGGCGGGAGCGGCGATCGAAAACGGAAGGCGGCAGGACGCCTACAGTGCGGATGTAACAACAGAAGCATCGGCTCGACAGCAGGGTCAGGATAGGTATCGAGCCCTGCTCAAGCGGGCGAAAGATGGGAATGGGAAAGGTTTGCAACGTCTATTCTAAATAATGCAGGAAGGATAAGTAGTGATGGTGGGACGAACTATAATTCCGTTTCGGCTCAGGCATGTCTCAAATGGCAGTAGATCCTATGTGTCACAGCCGAGACCATTGCGGCCTCGTTATCGGCCATTTCATCAGCCCTTGACCAGGGCCAGGCGCAGGGAATACGACGATGAGAGGGATATCTGGCAGATGTTGTCGCCGGATGTGGCTGAGTTTTTGCGAGCTAAGATGGAGCTGGCAAGGGAGCTAAGGCGGCAAACCGTAGTAGTGATGAGCGACTCTTGAGAGCCGCTCATCACTACTACGCTGCTAAAGCGTCATTGGACCGTCTGGCTCATCGTTTCGACGGTATTGCGCGCGATCTCCACGAAATCGGGCTTAAGGCTGGCGCCGCCAACCAGTGCTCCGTCGATATCGGGATGGGCGAGGAACTCGCTCGTGTTGGACGAGGTAACGCTGCCTCCGTAGAGGATACGCAGAGCATTGGCGCCCTCATCGCCGTACATCTCGCCGTACAGCGTGCGGATAAGATGTATGACCTTGCCCGCGCCCTCGGCGGTAGCGGCTCTGCCTGTCCCGATGGCCCAGATGGGCTCGTAGGCAACAACGACCTCACTGGCCAGTTGCGCCGAGAAGTTCGCGAGACTGCCCTTGACCTGGGTTCGGATCACCTGCTCGGTTTGATTGGACTCGTACTCATCCAGATTTTCGCCGATGCAGATAATGGGACGCAGACCATGTTTGAGGGCCGCGAGCGCCTTCTTATTGACCAGCTCGTCGGTCTCGCCAAAGTAGGTGCGACGCTCGGAGTGGCCGAGGATCACGTTAGTAGCGACCTCGCGTACCATCGATGGAGCGGTCTCGCCGGTGAACGCGCCCTTCTCCGCGAAGTATATGTTCTGCGCGCCCAGCTCGATGCGCGTCAATGGTTGCTCGTCCAGGATCGCCCGCACGGTCGTTAACGAGATTGCCGGTGGGCAGAGAACGCCGAGGATATAAGGATATGACGATACTACGTCTTTGAGCGCAGGCAGTATCTCGTGGACGAACGCAGCGGCCTCTTTGGGACCGTAGTTCATTTTCCAGTTACCCGCGATAATTGCGGTACGTGGATGTGCCATTGCTTTTACCCCTTATCTTGTAGTGCTGCTACACCCGGCAAGGTACGTCCTTCCAGGAATTCAAGCGAGGCCCCCCCACCCGTTGAGACGTGGGTCATCTTATCGGCGGCGTCGGCCTGTTCGACGGCTGCGGCGGAATCGCCACCGCCGATGATGGTGAGTGCGCCCGCTTTTGTGCGCTCAGTCAGGATCTCGATGATCGCGTCGGTTCCTTTGGCAAAGGCTGGAAACTCCGCGACGCCCAGGGTTCCGTTCCATACGATGGTCTGCGCGTTTGCAAGCGCCTGGCGGAAACTTTCGATGGTCGCAGGGCCGATATCCAGGATGCGCCAGCCCTTTGGCACAGCGTTGCTGGCAGCGACTTTATGTTCGGCATCAGCCGCGAAACGATCGGCGATTACCACGTCAGAGGGTAGCAAGAACTGGCGTCCTTTCTGCTTCGCCTTCTCGATCAGATCGCGGGCGACATCCAGCTTGCCCTCTTCGAAGAGCGAGTCGCCGATCTCGTAGCCCTCGGCCTTCAGGAACGTATTCGCCATGCCGCCGCCGATCAGAATGCTGTCAGAGAGGCTGATGAGTCGCTCCAGAACCTTGATCTTATCGGAGACCTTGGCGCCGCCGATGATGGCGGCCAGGGGACGTCTGGGATTTTCCAACGCCGAGCCGAGAAAATTGATCTCTTTTTCGAGCAGGAAGCCCGCGACGCCCGGTAATGTGTGCGTGACGCCCTCCGTCGAGGCGTGCGCGCGATGGGCAGTGCCGAAGGCATCGTTGACGTAGAGATCGCCGAGGCTGGCGAGCTGAGCAGCGAACTCTGGATTGTTCTTCTCCTCTTCCTTATGGAAGCGCAGATTTTCTAGCAGCAAGACCTGACCCGGCTGCAGGGCTGCTGCCTGCGCCGCAACCGCTGGCCCGATGCTATCGCTTGCCGTCTGCACAGGCTTGCTCAGGAGTTCACCGAGACGTTGTGCGACCGGAGCCAGGCTCAGTTTCTCGACAACTTTGCCGTCTGGGCGTCCGAGATGTGACATCAGGATAACAGCGGCGCCAGCGTCGAGCAAGTAATTGATGGTGGGAAGAGCCGCCTTGATGCGTGTGTCGTCAGTGATATGCCGCTCCGCGTCCAGCGGCACGTTAAAATCGACGCGAACCAGCACGCGTTTGCCAGCAACGTCGATGTCGCGTATGGTTTTCTTGTTCATCTGTAAATCCTACCGTTCATTTATCAACTATCAGGCGGTAGAAACCCGCTCCCACGCGCCCGGCTGATAGTAATGATTCTATACCTGACATGTGACAACGGGTCGCTCTCGTCGGGACCTCTGCTCTCGAATAGGGCAGAGATCCCGGCTGCTTCAGACCAGCAGGCGAACTAGAAGCCCTTTTGAGCGATGAAGTTCGTAACGTCGGCGACGCGAGAAGAGTAGCCCCACTCGTTGTCGTACCAGGCAATGACTTTAACCAGATTGCCGCCCAGGACCATCGTCGTAGCGCCATCGATGATGGCGGAGTGCGAGTCGCCACGGAAATCGCTGGAGACCAGAGGCTCTTCGGTATAGTCGAGGATGCCCTTTAAGGGACCTGCCGCAGCATTTTTGAATGCCTGGTTGAGCTGCTCTTTCGTTGTCTCTTTGTGGATGGTGGCGACGAAATCGACAACGGAGACTGTCACAGAGGGAACGCGCAAGGACATTCCGTCGAAGCGACCCTTGAGTTCTGGGATGACCAGGGCGAGGGCGCGTGCTGCACCGGTCGTGGTTGGGATGATGTTCGCTCCGGCGGTGCGAGCGCGGCGCAGGTCTTTGTGCACCTGGTCCAGGATGCGCTGGTCGTTGGTGTACGAGTGGATGGTGTTCATCAGGCCGCGCTCGATGCCGAATGCATCATTCAGGACCTTGGCGGCTGGGGCCAGACAGTTTGTTGTGCAGGATGCGTTAGAGATAATGGTATGTTTGGCTGGATCGTATACATTTTCGTTGACACCCAGCACGATCGTGAGATCTTCGCCCTTGGCGGGAGCGGAGATAATTACTTTTTTCGCGCCGCCCTTCAGGTGTGCGGAGGCTTTGCTGGCATCGGTGAAGAGGCCGGTGGACTCGATAACGATGTCGGCACCAAAGTCCGCCCAGGGGATCTGCGCGGGATCGCGCTGCGCGACGACCTGGATTTTGTGCCCATTGACGATCAGCGAGTTTTCGGTGGCCGAGACCTCACCAGGAAAACGACCGTAGGTGGAGTCGTACTTCAGCAGGTGAGCATTTGTCTCCGTGTCTGTGATGTCGTTAATGGCAACGACTTCCAGTTCCTGCGGGTGGCGCTCGATGATCGCCTTCAAAGATTGTCGTCCAATACGTCCAAAACCATTGATGCCTATGCGGGTTGTCATCACAATCTCCTTCTGTGGTACGTTTTCTCATCAACGCGAAAATAAAATGTTTCATGTGAAACATTGTGATGGAGAGAACCTGCCAGTAAAGGCTAACGGATACTTCTCTTGATCACTCCTAAAGGTTATCATTTTATTGCGAGTGCATGCAAGGGGCAGTTTTGATGAAGCACTTGTGTAGAAGATACCGGCGTGGGTAATGAGGCGATGATGATGGAGCCGGAAAGCTGGAGCGCACGAACTCGACTCTAACTTTCCGGCCAATCCCCAGTTATGTATACGTATTGGGGTTACACAGTAGGAACCGGGATGACGCCGATTGAGAAGCGGATAAACTCGTCGGTGTAACCGAAGCCTGAGCCGGGAACGCCAGCAATGCCGGTCTTCTCGAAGAGCGAGAAGGCGTCTTCCTCTGGGCGCAGACGGCTCCAGTTGTATACGGTTGCATCGTCGTCTCTATAGATCTGGGCGAAGAGATGCTGCTCTTCGTCGATGCGGCGCAATTGCGCTACCAGGCGTTCGCGTCTGAGACGGTAGAAGGCCCGTATCTTCTCTACGATCCAGGGCCGCGACTGGATGAGCAGCAGGTAGGCCATGAAGCGAAGCTGCCACTCACCGGGCAGCGAGGCCATGGTATTGCTCCAGCTCGGCGCGATGGCTGAGGCTAGAGCTGGATTGCCACATGTAACCCAGCCGAAGCGCTCGCCCGTCAGGCTATGCGTTTTTGAGAAGCTGCTGATGAAAATGGTGTGCGCCAATACATCGGAGGGTGTAAATGCCTCCACGCGCTCCTGATCTTCCTGTGGGTTGCCGGTTCCTATATAAGCGAGATCGGCGAAGGTAAGGATATTCCGTCCCTGCTGCCAGTAGCGGCGCAGAACGTCGTGAAGCGCGTTCAGTTCAGTCGGATTATAAGCAAAGGCTGTAGGATTGTTTGTAATGGTCAGATAGATGAGGCGAATATCAGTATTCTGGGCCAGTATCTGATCGAGTTGCGTTGCAGTCAGTTTAAAGTGATGCTCGGGCAAAGTTGAAAATCTGTGTAAACGATATCCGCACGATTTTGCCTGCCACTCAGGCACGCCAAAACCGGGCTCGGGGAAGAGAACGGCGGGGTCGGAGATGTTTTGTTCGCGGTACATATGCGCGAGGCCGCGCAACACCTTGTCGATCCCGTCCATCGCGCCCAGGCTCAGGTAGACCTGTTCGCCGCGTACGGGCAGTCCCCACATCTCCTCCGCCAGCCACGAACGCAGGACCGGGTTCCCGACTCCATAGATGTCATAGATGCGTGGATCATAATCGTGTGCCAGCAGCAGGCGTTCGCATTCCATCATCTGCTCGCGCAGCCAGAGATACGCCTCGCCCGAAGCTATGTAGCCGTGCAGATCCTCGCCAGGCAGCGCTATGCCAAGGTCGTCTGCGAGCAGGCGGTAGTCGGCGGGGCCACCTGGTTCACCTTCGCACTCGATCACCTTGCGCAGATTCACGTCGCCGATTGTGCGATTGACGATCTCGGATGCAATGATCTCTTCGGCGATGTTGCGCCTGCGACACTCCTGTTCAAGCTCCGCTACGAGGCGAGCCATGACGCGAATGGGGCCGGGACCCTCCTGAATATGTGGTCGGTAGCGAAGAAGTATTTCACTACGTAATTGTCGGAGTATTTTACGTTGTTCGTCTGGACTGGAAATGGTGGGCGCATCTGCAGAATTGTTGTGGATAATCACCAATGGTACTCCTTTCACGATGCGCGCAACGTGGCGCATCTTCTGTAAGAAGTGGCATAGTCACCGTTGACTAGCTTTGATGCTTGCAGTGTAGCACACTGGCGCGCGCAGTTACAAGAAACACAATACTGTAATATGTATCTCTTCAGGTCCTCTCGCCGCCTGCGGCGGCTCGCCTGGGTTGGTGTGGATGGCGGGATTTGCGGCCCGGGGCCGCAAATCCCGCCATCCACACACAAGGGCTTGTGAAGCGCCTTTGGCGCTGACGAGTCTAGAAAGAGGGACCTGAAGAGAGTTATTATAGTATGTGAAACGGTGAATCATGCTGCGATGTTTCACGTGAAACGTTAACTGATCGCGGCGAAGCTCCCTTCTTTCACCGCCCGGCTGAGTACCGCGATATCCGGCGAAAGCACACGATCGTCTTCGAGCTTCGGCACACAGGTGCGCACAAGCTCATACGCGAGCTGTACTCCTCTACCTGGTTGCAGCGGCTTGCGGAACTCCAGCATCTGGGCCGCGCACATCAGCTCGATCGCGACGATCTGCTGCGTGTATGCGACGATCTGTATGACCTTGTGCGCGCTGGTCACACCCATGCTCACAAAATCTTCCATACCGGCAGAGGTTGGTATCGAGTCGATGCTGGCGGGGTGTGCGAGGATCTTGATCTCGTTGACGAGCGCGGCGGCTACGTATTGCGAGAGCATGAGGCCGGAGTGCAGGCCGGGATCAGGTGTGAGGAAGAGCGGCGCGTTGCCGTGATCCCATTCGTGTGGACTGAGCAGGTTGTAGATGCGCCGTTCGGAGAAGCTTGCCAGTTGTGCCAGGGCGATCGCCATAACGTCGAGCGCCAGGGCCAGCGGCTGCCCATGGAAGTTGCCTCCGCTCAGGATGGCGCCGTCCTCTGGAAAGACCAGCGGATTGTCGGTGACGGCGTCCAGTTCGCATTCGAAGACGTTCGCGCAGTAGTCCAATGCATCGCGCAGGGCTCCGAAGACCTGCGGGGCGCAGCGCAGGGTGTAGGGATCTTGCACGCGCGGACAGTTCTCGTGGCTTTTGTTGATCTCGCTGTCGCGCACCAGTTCGCGCAGTCGCGCCGCGCTCACCTGCTGCCCATGCTGTTTGCGGCGCTGGTGAATACGCTCGTCCAGCGGAACGTGGCTGCCCAGGAGCCCTTCGAGGCTCATTGCATACGCGACCTCGGCGCTCTGCACCAGCGTCCACGCGTCGGCTAGCGATAATATTGCCATCGCCTCCATTAGATGGGTGCCATTGATCAGCGCCAGGCCCTCTTTAGCCTGCAAACGTAGAGGAGTCAGTCCCGCTTTCTGTAAAGCCTCGCCTCCTGTGTAGCTCTGATCGTTATAGCGCGCCTCGCCCTCGCCCACCAGCACCAGTCCCAGGTGCGCCAGCGGAGCCAGGTCGCCACTTGCCCCGACCGATCCGCGCGAGGGTATTAGCGGATAGATTCTCTTGTTCAGCATGTCTACGAGGAGCTGAACGATCTCCACGCGCACGCCTGAGTTGCCACGCGCCAGGCTGGCTGCCAGCAAAACCATCATCGCGCGCGTCACCTCTTCGCTCAGTGGGTCGCCGACGCCGGCGGCGTGGCTGCGCAGCAGATTATGTTGCAGGTCCAGCAACTGATTCTGTGGAATGCGCACGCTGCTCAAATGTCCAAAGCCGGTCGTCACACCGTAAACTTTCCTGCCCTCAGCCGAGATCGCGTCGATCAGCAAACGTGCCGCCTGTATGCGCAGGATCGACTCGGCGCCGAGTGTGACGTTGTGATGGTGACGGGCAATTGCCACGACTTCTGAACTCTCCAGCGCCTGACCGTTGATGATGATGGATGAAGGTTGTATCTGAGGTTGTATTGTCTTCAACATAGAAGTAGTCCTTTCTAGGCTTCTCTGCCTTGTATTCTA
>Ga0137371_10000324_pt1 | contig 34059 bp, 24 predicted proteins | sample SagtaG_7_FD_104919 | JGI IMG/M metagenome (GOLD analysis project Ga0137371, IMG submission 104919) | Vadose zone soil microbial communities from Sagehorn Ranch, Mendocino, California, USA - Sage1_R_40_16 metaG | ecosystem: Environmental > Terrestrial > Soil > Vadose zone | place: USA...
GCCTCTCTCCGCTCGCTTTCGCCTCGCCTGGTCCTTTTTTCGGCGCACCCACCAAGCCATTGCTCGTCGCTGTCACTACAAACGTCGCCTCGCTTGTGCCACTTAGTTACCACTGTAGTACTATACACGAAAGACGGGCAGAAGGCGTAGTATAGTAGTGATGACCCTTGCGGTCATCATGAGCTGAGGGCGGTCATCATGCTCACCACACCAGGTACTCTGCAAAAATATGAAACTCACCCAAAGTCTTGACAAAAAAGAGTTATATGCATATAGTTGTGGCATAATTATACGTACTTTCTCTTTGTTGGAGAGCAGTTTCAACCCTAGAACAGCGGGAGGATGGATATTTCATGAGTACATTTGAGAAAGGTACAACCGTCCCGAATGCTGGTCCCAGTGATCTGGTGGTCATAGGTTCCTCCGCAGGTGGCGTGGAAGCACTTTCCATCCTGGTGAGTACTTTGCCAGCAAATTTCCCATCCCCTATTGTGTTAGCTCAGCACCTTGATCCAAATCGACCAAGTAGTCTGGATACTATTTTACAGCGACGAACGAACCTTGCAGTGGAAGTGGTGCAGTCGCGTAGCCGTCTGCAGGCGGGCAAGATTTACGTGGTGCCATCCAATCGGCATGTAGCGATCAATGATAGCTTGGTCGAGGTGCAGTCAGATCACGGGAAACGTCCACGACCGTCTGTAGACCTGTTATTGTCGAGCGCAGCACATGTGTATGGCGAGCGTTTGATCGCGGTCATTCTGACGGGTTCTGGCTCTGATGGGGCAGCAGGTGCAGTGGAGGTCAAGGATGCAGGAGGTATAGTGATTGTCCAGAATCCACAGACGGCTCGTTATCCATCGATGCCGATGGCCCTGCCGCCTACAGTGATTGACTTTGAGGTTGATCTAGAACGTATTGGCCCCCTCCTTAACGATCTGCTCACGGGTGCATCTCTGCCACCACCGGAGGAGAAGACAGAGGATACACTGCGTGTCATCCTTGAACTGGTCAGCCATCAGGTCAGTATTGATTTCCGACCTTATAAGACATCGACGATTTTACGGCGTATAGGTCGTCGTATGGCGGTGACGCATCACCAGACCATTCGTGACTATGCCGATTACTTGATGGCTCATCCAGGGGAGATCGGTGAGCTCGTGAAGGCGTTTCTGATCAACGTTACGCAGTTTTTCCGCGATCCCGAAGCCTTTGCTTTTTTGAAAAGTGATGTGTTACCCAAACTGGTTGTGCAGGCGCGTGAGCGCGATCGGGTGCTGCGCTTCTGGACAGCAGGCTGTGCAACAGGTGAGGAGTCTTATTCGCTGGCAATGTTGATTACCGACATGTTGGGGGCGGAGTTGTCGCAGTGGAGTGTTAAAATCTTTGCAACCGATCTGGATGAGGCGGCCATTGCCTTTGCCCGGCGGGGGTTATATACCGAAAACCTGTTGGGCAGAGTACCTGCGAATTATCGTGAGCGCTTTTTCGAGCGCGTTGATATGGGCTATCGTATTTCGAAGGCACTGCGTCAGATGGTGATCTTTGGACAGCAGGATCTCAGTCGCAGCGCGCCTTTTCCGCGTATTGATCTGGTGCTGTGCCGTAATGTGCTGATTTATTTCATGCCAGAATTGCAGGATTATGTGCTCAGTCAGTTTGTCTTCTCATTGAGTCTGCATGGCTTTCTGTTCCTGGGCAAGGCGGAAACGGTACGGCCAGCGCAATCCTATTATGAGTTGTATAACAAGCAATGGAAGGTCTATCGCTGCCTTGGTGGAGCGCTACCGATGGTGCGCCGCCAGAATTCCCCCGATCTGCATATGAGACGGGCGGAGGGAGCATTCATTAACCAGCAGAAACGGAGCGGCGGCAAGCTGCTTGCCGAGCAGGAAGTGCCCCAACCAGAAATTGAGATTGGACAACTGCGCCGCCTCAACGAATTGCTGCTGCGCTTCTTACCGATTGGAGTAGTGGTGATTGATCGCTCCTATCGTATCTTGACGGCCAACGGTTCGGCACGTCGGCTGTTAGGTTTGCGTGAGGGGGGTAATGAACAGGATTTTTTACATGCGGTGCGTGGCATTCCATATTCTAATGTGCGAGAAGCGATAGATGCGGTCTTCCGGGAACGGAACACGATTACGTTGCCCGAAGTGGAATTGGATATTGCCATTGGTGGTAGTGGGCGTTCAGTTTCGTTGTCGATAGGCTTGATGCAGTTGGAAGCGGGTGCGCCTGATCTGGCGGTGATCAGTGTGACAGATGTGACAGAGCAAATCCAGGTGAGAAAACGCCTGGAGGAGGTGCAGGCGGAGCACTCTCATCTCATGAATGAGTTAAGTACTTCAAATAAGCGTCTGAACGATGTAAACAAAGAGCTCCTGGACGCAAACGAGGAGTTACAGGTTGCCAATGAAGAGTTGATGTTGACGCACGAAGAGCTGCAGGCGACCATTGAGGAATTCGAGACAACTAATGAGGAGTTGCAAGCGACCAACGAAGAGTTGGAAACCAACAACGAAGAGTTGCAGGCAACCAACGAGGAACTGGAGACGACTAACGAAGAGCTGCGGGCACGGACACATGAGTTACAAGAACTGAGTGACATGCTTGAAGGTGAACGCGTACGCCTGACGGAGATAGTGCAGTTGGCCCCCTTCTACATTATGGTGCTGCGTGGCCCCAGCCTGATTGTCGAGGCTATTAATTCCGGTTACACGAGTCACCTTGAAGGGAGAAATGTGCAAGGGCGCCCCCTGGAAGACGTTGCCGATACCTTCTGGGAAAATAGTATGACAATCGTGGGTCTGGCGCGCGAGGTGTATCGGCAGAATATTGTGCATACCCTCCCACGCATGCTGATTCGTTTGCCTAATCCAGGCAACGAATCGACAGAAAGTTACCTCGTACATACGCTTATCCCTTCTCATGATGCCGAGGGCCACGTCTCTGGCGTGATTATTTATGCCAGAGATGAAACAGAGCAACAAGCGAAAGAAGCTGAGGAGGAACTCAAGCGGCTCAAGCTGATCTTTGATAACGTCAGTACAGCGGCTCTCGCTCTCTACGATGCCCGAACGGCGGAGCTGATTATCGGCAGTCCGCGCTATCTTGATATCGTATCACGTCTGCATAAGCTTGATGGGAACGACCTGACAGATCGTAAGTGGAGTCAATTGATGTTTTTGGCTCCACGTGAGCAGGCGGAGCATTTGTGGCAGACGAGCAAGCAAAATCATGCGCCACTTCGCCTGCCGGAAATACGTCTTAAGACCTCTCCGGATGAACAAGAACGGGTGTGGTCAGGCAGTCTAACTCCGATCCTTGATACGGATAAACCGGATACCGTGCGTTTTATTCTGGTTTCGGCAGTCGAGGTGACTGAACTGGTGGAGCAACGCCAGGAAATGGAGCGGTTGAACCGCCTCAAGGACGACTTTCTGGCACTTGCCAGTCACGAGCTACGGACTCCTCTCACCTCCATTCTGGGCAATACTGAGATTTTGCAACGGCGGCTGCGACGATTGAGCAAAGCAGAAATAGGAAAGAGCTCTCTTGATTCTGAGGAACAGGTGCTGGCTAACATCATTCAGCAGGTGCAGCGTCTGTCTCGTTTGATAGATGAGATTCTGGATATTACACGCATTCGTAGTGAACAATTTGAGATACACAATCGAGAAGACGTCAATGTGGTAGCACTGGTACATCGGCTCGTTGAGCAACAGCGGAGCATAGCGGCGAATCATATTCTCGTGGCGGAAACGCCAGAGGAAAAGATTCTGGTGACCTGCGATGAGGCACGTATAGAGCAGGTCATAGACAACCTCTTGAGCAATGCAATCAAGTACAGTCCGGCTCATACGCCAATATATGTGAAGGTAGAGCGCAAGACTTCTGAAGTGATTATTGCAGTGCAGGATCATGGCGCGGGGATTGGCGAAGAAGAGCAGAAGCATATTTTTGAACGCTTCTACCGTACTCGGACAGAGGGGACCACGAATATTGAGGGCTTAGGGCTGGGCTTGTACATAGCTCGTGAAATTGTTATGCAAGAGGGTGGGCGCATGTGCGTCGAGAGCCAGCCAGGAAGCGGCAGTACATTCTATTTTTCGCTACACCTCTCAACAAAAGAGAAATAAGCCACCCATAAAAGGAAAACAGAGATTGCGTTACTGGAAGATAGCATAGTCTCCTGTTCTCCTTTTATGGGCTAAAGATTCTAAAGATTGACACCCTTGCCTAGTTGGTTGCGTGTAATATATAATGGTGTCGAATTTCTTTGGAATTCCAAAGAAAGTTTCTAGACGCCGATGTGGTTCTGATATGGATGTTTGCGGGACGCTTGGGAAAGCAAGGCAAGGGATGTTTATAAGTACCCTAGCTAGGCTACTGTCGTCCCCTACGTGTTTGCTATGCCTCATTTGAACAAGAAAATCTGTTCGTGGAAAGACACGCTCACGATAGCTAGCTGTTCAGAGAATGAGCAAAGGTTCGTAAGCATGCAGACTCAAGAAAACCCTACTTTGCAGAAGCAGGCAGTGGCTGATGGCGTGTTAGCTCAACAGGCACTGAGTGGGGATGCCCAAGCATTTGAAGTTCTCGTCAATCGCTACAGTACGCCGCTCTTTAATTTTATTTATCACATGCTAGGAGATCACGATCTCTCATGTGATATTTTACAGCAGGTATTTCTCCAGCTTTACCTCTCATTATCTACCCTGCGTACCGGCGAGCCGCTCAAACCGTGGCTCTTTCAAGTGGCACGTAATCGCTGCCTCGATGACATTCGCCAGCGTGCTCGCCGACGCACCGTGCATTTCTCCGAGCTTGAGAGCGGCAACGAAGAAGAAGAGATGCCACTGTTGCTCGACATACCCGATTGCAGTCCGCTCCCAGAGGAATTAGCCGAACAACACGACATCCAGGAGTGTTTACGCAAGGCGATTGCAGCGCTACCGCCAAAGTTTCGCGATGTCGTTTTTTTACGCTACACTGCTCAACTCAGCTTTTCGGAGATTGGGCAGACTCTGCATATGCCCACAGCAACCGCCAAAACGTATTTTCAGCGTGCCAAGCCTCTTCTCTGTAAGCAGTTGCGTGGCATGATTGATTGTTCGCTTGTATAATAGTCCAGGAGGTTTCCTAATATATGGCAACTATCAGCCGTGAAAACGGCAACATTACGCGCCGTCAGCGTGAACTCTTAGCGTATCTCCTTCAACGGAAACAGGGATCAGTTGGGGAGATTGCCGCAATACTGGGAGTAAGCTCTCCTGCCGCCACCAAAGCGGTGGCACGCTTGGAGCGCAAAGGATTGGTTACTCGTAAAGAGAACGAGGTAGACCGTCGCAGCGTCTCTGTGAGCCTCACCAATGCCGGTATGCAAGCTCTGGAAGAGCCTTGAGAGATGGGTGCGGGTCATTTTTTTGCAGAGCCTGACCCCCACAAGCTCTCAGGGGTAGGTTTGTTGGACAGTGGAGACACCACCTCGCGTAGGGGCGGGAGTGGAGCGGATGCGGGGTTGGGGCCCTTGTGGCCGCCCGTTGCGGATGAGGCGCACCCATGGCCGTTCACCCAGCAGGCACGGCGGACAGCCACAAGGGCCCCTACCCCACTCCACGCCGCACCTGCCCCTACGCGATGCCCCTCGCCATGGCACAAAACCTACCCCTGAGAGACCCCACAAGGGGGGTCACTACATGTTGGTGCCTGCCAGCGTGAAATGTAGTGACCCCCCTTGTGGGGGTCAGGTTCCCCCACTTGCGCTCTGTGCAAAAAAATGAAACGCACCCTTGAGAGATTGATTACGCATATAATGATGGTAAAACCGGCTGTTGTAAGAGGTTCAGCCCTTCCTCAAGGGTGCTTACCAGCACTCTTGTTGTTTCAGGGGCAAGCTCTGGTACCGCCTGCATATGCTTCTCAAGGAGATCGCTACAGCGTTGATAGCAGTGCATAACGTAATTGCGGTCGTGTTCGTGCAAGGTGCGAGCAGCATCTAATGCCGCTTGCATACATTGGATAGCACGTTCATAACAGTCGTAGCAGAACTCTTCAGTGATACTAAGGCGGCTCAATTCCTCGGCGACTTCAGCTGCGGCAAAGTAGACCTCGACCTGGCTGAATGAGCTGTGCGGAAATGTGTCCATGTCCTCGCCTAACTCAGGCAGATGCGGCAGTGAGGGATTTTTATAGTCTATACTTTGCGTTTGCAAGGCCAGTGCATGGCGCATCAATGGCCAAGGCAAAGAACGTTTGCTAAGCGAATTGAGTATCTGCTGGCATAGGTAAGAGGCCATGGCACGTTCACGTAGCGCAGTCTCTATATAGTTTTCTACACGAGCAAGGGCGGATCGCTGAATCAGTATACGCACGAGGTAGCTAAGGGCTGTATAGATGATGGTATCTAGTTCGGTAGGAATGCTCTCTTCAGAGGGGAGATTTTGCCAACTCAGTAGTACCTGATGACATTGCTCCTCTGCGTCATTGAGTAAGGAAGTGCAGGTGGTGGCAATCTTTCTGCCTGTAGCTTTCGCTTGATCTGGTTGCATTTGGCGTTGACGAGTACAGAAGTCGAGTTCGGCTGTAGCAAGCACGAGACGGGTGGAGGCTATGCGAGTGCGATCTCCGCTGATCTGATAGATATTTCTGGCCTGTATCAAAAAATTGATGGCCTGCTGAAATTCACGTTCCATTTCCCCAAAAGTGGCACGAGTAGTGGTTGAGAGCGTGAGTGATGTTTTGTGGTTAATAGCAAAATAGGTACAGTGGCCCTGGCCCAGGTAGACTGAGCCCGCCGTTTGTAAATCGTGTTCGGTACGTAGATAGTGACGGGCCTGTTCATAGTGTTCCAGTGCTTGTGGATACGCGCCCAGGGCGTGGTAATCATCTGCACAATGGAGTTCAACCTTGCAGCGCAGACGTATGATGGATTCGTCATGAGGCTCTGTGAGCAAAGAGAGGACTCGCAGGTGGTATCCTAACGCTGTATGATACATCTGCATGAGAGAGTAAGTCATACCCAGTTCATCAAGAACCACCGATCTCTGTGAGGCTGGAGCTAAGGCGAGTGCATACTCAAAGGCATAGAGAGCCGCGTTAAGGTTTTGCTTCTCCCTGGCCGAGAGACCCATCAGAAAATAGTAGCGTGCCTGTTTAGATGGCGGTAGTCTGACGATAACTTCCGTTGAAAGCGGCGGAAGTTCATACTGAAGTGAGATACTGCTCAGCTCAGTGTTTTCAAGCAAGATGCCGAGCAAGGTTAAGGATTCATCTGTCAAAGCGACATCATTAGTACTGGGCGAGCTGTCGCGGTTGAAAACTACTACTTGCCCATTAGGGCTTACTTGTTGGAGCAAAGAAGTGAAGTAGTCACGAGGCTGGCGTAACTGCTCGGCGAAGAAGGTGAGGGCTTCGGAGGAGGCAGTAATCTTGTTGCGCTCTACGGCACTTACGTAGGATTTCGAGAAACGTGGGCCACCTAATTCGGTTTGGGTGATATTCTGTTGGCGGCGTGTTTGCCGGATAAACTCTCCAATTGTTTGTTGCATAGTATAAATCACTTGTGCTGTTAAATTAAGGTAAGTGCCTTCCTTCTTTTGTTTTTGTTCGGGATGGACGACTGCTACTACTGGTTGCTATGTAATACAGTCATTCTAGCGAATGTGGCTTGTTTTCGTCAAGAGGTTAGCACAGCCATTAATTCTTGCATCTTTTGCATCTCTATTTTAGAAAGAGTTGGGTATAGTAATATATTAATGCTGAGGTGCATACACATCAAATTCTTGAATAAGCTCTTGGAAGAGTTGGGTGGCGTTATGGCAAGTCGCTAAAGGTCTGACCAAGGAGGCTGGTCAAAACAACTGCTAAGCCTGTCTTACGTTGATACGTTGGGATAAGCACGTCTACAAGGGCCACACTATACTCCCTCTTGTACAACTGATATGAAAAAGTGTTGTGGAAAGAAAAATTCTTTTGCTATTAATGGGTACGTGTAAGTGATCCAAAAGGTGACGGGTAGACGTATATGTTTGTAGTGTGGATGGTTCCCTTATCTGTGCTGTCAACTGATCCAGGGCTAACTTTTAAGAGGAGAAAGTGCAAGCAGGAAGAAAGAAAGCTGGTAGAAGAATGTAAGTTGTATTAAGATGCTTTTATTGATAATTTCGTTGTATGTGAATATCACTTGCTTGTATTATAAATACCGGCAGCTTGCATAAAAATGTTTTTTGAAGTGAAGTATATAATAAAAATATATATAGTAATCAGTCTAATTTGCCTTGAGAAGCTGTAATATTGGCAGTTTGTCAAAATGGCCTGGCTAGTAGGTTGTAGTTAATATTACTAGCTTGACAAATAGAGCTTTATACAGTATTGTTATGTAGGGTAAACGAGCGTGATACTATCTACGCTTGTTGAGACATGACATTTGATGTTGTTTTGTTGTAACATCCACTGTATTTTGTAGCAAGAACATACGTTACTTATCTTCGTGTGCTGCCACTCCCTTAGTACGTTTACTTTAGCGAATTAAACTTCATACTCCCTGTAATGGCTGGATAGAATGTCAGCGTAGGTGCTTTGAGTATGAAAGCACCTTGCATGTTGTTCTTTAGTAAGAAGAGTTATTAGGCACCATTGCAAATTCCTTGCGTTTTACTATGAACTATCCAATACAGTGACCTGTATTGAGATAGGGTAACAAACACGTCCAAACCATGACCAGATGAAGAAAAAGGAGAAAGTGTGTCTGTAGGCAAGTAAACTCTATGAAGCAGGTCAGGTATTTGGGAATCTAGATCTTATGTTGGGGGAACGTAGGCATATAGCGTGATTCCATTATTGTTGTATCCTGGCATGATTAAAAGCCCCCCTCAAATTCCTTCAAGGCGCAAGAGCATTTAGCGATTTGCTGATTGTTTGTCTAGCCATAACTCATTTGTATGGAGCGCAAGCCCACCAACTACGAAAGGATGCGAGATGAAACTGCTCATCGTTGACAGTGACAGAAATCAAGTTGAGATGCTCACCGGCTGGCTCAAGACATTAGGCCATGAAGTACGGCGTGCGTACAGTGGAGAACGAGCGAAGCGCGAGTGGGAGGAACAAGAACCAGACCTTATTATTCTGGATCCTATATTGAAAGATATCGATGCAATGGCAATGTGTCGTGAGATGCGCGGCAAACATGATGCATTGATACTGGTGGTAACAGAAGGGAAAGATGTACAAGATGAGGTTCGTTACCTGGAGTCCGGAGCTGATGATTATTTACGTAAACCTTTCTTTCCAAATCAACTCTTAGCGCGGATTCATGCAGTGAGTCGGAGAGCGCGTTCTACGTTGGCGCAACGACCCTCCTCTATCATTACCGTGGGCCCCATTTGTGTTGACTCATTGCACAACGAAGTAACTGTGCGCGCTAAGATCCATCGTTTAACTCCAACTGAGAGTAAGCTTTTACACTTGCTTGCCATTAATGCTGGCAACGTATGTACGGCTGCTCAGATTGTTGCGTATGTTTGGGGATTTGGCAACGAAGGCGATAGCGGTTTGATCAAAGCTCATATCCGACATTTACGGCAAAAAATTGAAGTAAATCCAGGTAAACCGGTCTACATTTTGACTGTGCCAGGAGTGGGTTACACCTTGGTGCATCAATCTGTTGAGGAGGGTGAGGTTAAGGAAGTCCTAGAGACGTTGCGTGTAGTAGCTGTATAATACTCTCTCCTGGAGGCACGAAGAAGCAGGGAGTGTCAGAGCTTAATTGTCTCTGGCACCCTTTATGCTGTGTGTAAACTTCTTCACATAACACAACGAATTAATACCATACCTCTGTTCGCATCAACATCATCTTTGCATAATGGTCTTCTACTCTTATAGAGAGGTAAATGCCAACTCTCTATAGCGAAACTCTAAGGGAGACAAACGGTATGAAGATGTTAAAGAAGGTGGTGCTGGATGTGGACAGCTATATGTTTCCGCGATTTGATACCTTACGCTGGGTACCAATGCGCTATAGAAAAATTCTGCCCTTGAGTATGATGAAGCGACATCAATGTATTGTGATCGGTGCTGCTCAAGGCAAGCTTACTGTGGCAATTACTGATTCAGTAGATTTGTCAATCATTGAGCTACTCCAGCGTCTGACTAAGCGTACAATTTTTCCGGTGTTGATTGCTCCAGAGAGGATGCGCCAGCTCATTCGGCATATTGAATACTGTGAGCAACGCAAAAAGAGGGTTATGCGGCTATATTATCAACCTCGTCTACAGATTCGAGCATGGGTGGTAATGGTGGCTATGCTCCTTGGGCGAGAAGATAAGGGGTAAATAGAAGGATCCTCTCTGGTCGCTGCCCTCTCTGTAATCTCGAGTTTTTCTATGCTCCCCCGCGCCTTTGAAGCATGACTGGAATAGTAAGGGTAATAAGTTTGAGGTCTTCCCAGAAAGATTGCTGCTGGAGATAGGCAATATCCATCTCAACCATTTCCTGGAAGGGAGTACGACTACGACCATAGACCTGCCATGGGCCTGTCAGACCAGGTTTGCCTGAAAGGCGGAGCATATCACGAGGACTGTACATTTCTACTTCATATGGGAGAGGTGGACGGGGCCCAACCAGGGACATTTCCCCGCGTAGCACATTCCAGAATTGTGGGAACTCGTCGAGGCTGGTCTTGCGGAGCAATTGGCCGATTTTGGTGACGCGGTCGTCATTCTCTAACTTGTACGGCATATCAGCATTTCCATTAAGTGGCTGGCCGTTCATATATTGCTTAATTGCCTCGCGATGATGCGTGTCGTCACAATTTTCGTGCATAGAGCGAAGCTTGAACATATCAAATTCAGCACGATGCATACCTACGCGTTTTTGCCGGAAGATGATGCGGCCTTTTGAGTCGGAACGAATGAATAGGGCAAGGATGAGGATGATAATGCCTAAAGGAGGCAAAATGCAGACGGTGAATGTGATATCGAAGATTCTTTTGGTACGTGCGTAGCCAGGAGCGATACTAATAATGTTTGAAGTGGGCACCGACTGAATGGCCATAGAGAAAATCCCCCTCATGTGTAGATAATGTTGGCTAATAGACAGGGCTTATCTTTTGCAAGATAGCCTGCGATTAGCATAGCTACCGAGGGTGTAAAACAGGTGAGGATACCTGTGCAAATAGGGTTGAAAGTAACGGAGAAGGTAATAATGTAAACATGAGGTGCCATCAAGAAAGATGTTCACTCTTTTGCTCTTGAGGTTCTCTCTTCTACACAAAAAAAGAAGAATTTAACCCACACACAACCGGTGCTAACATAGGGTGCATGCTTGCGGATGGTAGTGTAAATATTGTTAAAGTGTATACATGCAGTAAAATACTAGAGGGGACATAGATGAGCATGACACATCTTCGTTTTGGTGTAATTGGCTGGGGATATTGGGGACCGAAATTAGCGCGAAATCTCGAGTCCCTGCCCCATGTGATGGTGACGATGGTGGCAGATAGCGATCCTCATCGTCTGGCATCACTGGCAATAAACGAATACCAATCATGGATACGCAAGACGACACAAGCGGAGGAAGTCTTTCGCTCTGATGTCGATGGAGTAGTCATTGCAACACCCGTACGGACACACTATCAATTAGCGAAAGCGGCCTTATTGCATGGCAAACATGTGCTTGTCGAAAAGCCTCTTACCACCAACGTTACCGAGGCTGAAGAACTTGTTGCCTTAGCACACGAACAACAGCGAATCCTAATGGTGGGTCATACCTTCGAATACAATCCTGCGGTCAACGAACTGCGTAAACTGGTGCAAAGTGGCGACCTGGGAAAAATTTATTGTATCGAGGCGGAACGGCTGAATTTAGGGCTATATCGTAGTGATATTAATGTCATTTGGGATCTTGCCCCGCATGATATATCGATCCTGCTCTATCTCCTAGGCAAAAAGCCAGAACAGATCGAGGTGCAGGCGCACGCCCATCTTCAGTCACGCATTCACGATATTGCCCATCTCGATCTTAAGTTTGCGGATGGGATGACTGCACATATCCATGTAAGCTGGCTGTATCCTTGCAAAATTCGCCGTGTGACTGTTATTGGAGATCTGAGAATGGCGGTCTATGACGATACCAATCCTGCCGAAATGATCAAGATTTACAATAAAGGGGCAGACGTTCATGCTGATCCGCTTGTCTCATATCGCTTTGGCGCTATTACGATCCCCCATATTGATTGGATTGAGCCGTTGCGGTTGGAGTGTGAGGATTTCGCTAATGCTATTCGCGCAGGAACACAACCACGTGCCCATGGTTATGTCGGTTTAGAAGTGGTGCGGGTGTTAGCTGCTGCACAAGAGGTGCTAGAGAAGCAGGAAAGGCAAAACTCAACGATAACGGTGCGAGTTTACGAGGCTATAGATCGAGCGGGATAGATATGGTGAACATTATGGTAGAGAAGTACTTTTGAGGATCCTCGCGAGCAGAAAAGGCAGAGCAGTGTAAATTAGCCTACCGGACGGACGAGCAGGTCATCGCAGCACCCACGGCTACAGCCATGCTCTATGAAAGATTGGCTTACATATGAGCTTAGCCGTCATGGTCCTAATACCCATAGGCATTCAGATGAGAAAGATGCGGCCGCATCTTTCTCATCTGAATGCAAGGAAATATAAGGGGCAAGTGATATACATGAGAGGAAAGGTGCTTATGTATATGGAAAGTAACCAGGTTGTGACTCTTGACTTACGCCCTGCGATGGGCCAGACAGTGTACGACGCACTCGTGCTTGATGCAAGGTTGCGCCAATCGCTCGTTACAATGCGTTCGCTTGGCAGTCGAGGATTGCGGGTTGCGGCACTGGAGACTTTTGCGGTCCCTGCTTTCTCGTCACGTTGGTGTCAACAAAAGGCTATTTGCCCAGCGGATGAGGGGACGCAGGAATACCTGGCATATCTAGAGCAAGTGCTCGACTCTACTGGAGCGCGGGTGCTTATTCCCTGCTCAGATGGCACGATAGCGTTACTACGCCAACATCGGGAGCAACTTGAGCAACGGGTGCGTATTGCGCTGGCAAAAGAACCAGCCCTGGGGATAGCCATCAATAAAGAGCAAACGCTGGAAATTGCCAAGCGACTAGGTTTAGGTGTTCCGCGTGCTGTCGCCATCGGAGCAGTGAGTGAAGTGGATGCGGCACTGCATGAGATTGGATTGCCTGCGGTGGTCAAGCCAGTAGAATCATGGTTATGGGGGAAGCGAGGCAGGGTGGTATCCCAGTTAGTGACGACTCCTGAGGAGGCTCGTCGTGCAGTTGAGGAATTGACCTGCTTTGGGGGAACTGTACTCTTCCAGCAGTTCCTCTCGGGCAGACGTGAGTCCCTGAGTTTCTTCTATGCACACGGAGAAATCTATGCCCGTTACGCTTTTTGGGGCAAGCGTACCAATCCGCCCCTGGGAGGGATATATGTGTTGCGTCAGAGTATTGCTGTCCCACCCGACACCGGCGAGCAAGCAGAACGCTTAGTACGTGAAATCGATCTGGAAGGCTACTCCCAGATAGAGTTCCGGCGTGACAGCGCTGGAGTTCCCTACCTCATGGAGATCAATCCACGCCTTAATATGGGTATTGAGGTTGCTGTGCGTGCAGGGGTTGATTTCCCCTATCTGCTCTATCAATGGGCCAATGAGGAGCCTATCGATGTAGTGAAGGGCTATCGGATAGGTGGCCAGATGCGCTATCTAAGCGGCGATTTGGCGACAACAGTAGCATCGATACGGCAACGCGGTCGACCCGGAGTAACCCGGCCCGCCCGGGCATTACTCGATTTCTTCCTTTCTTTCTTCATTCCAATGGGCTATGATTATTTTAACTGGAAAGACCCTCTTCCAGCCTTGATTGCAACGACAAACGTTACCCGCCGCTCGGTGGGAAAAGCTATCATGAAGGGACTGTCTCGCCTGAGAAGGTTCTCATGAGTGTATTACCGGACATAGGGAAGTCACAAGCTTCTATATCTACTGTGCGGTGCGATGTGGTGGTGGTGGGAGCAGGCCCTTACGGGCTCTTGGCGTAAATAGGGATTTTCAGAGGATGGAGAAGCACTCATGCGTAAGCGCGTATTGACGTTTATTGCAGCCTGCTTCTACTATGGTGGACTTGTGAGACTGGCACGCTGGTGGATACGCCGAGCGGGACAGCGTCTGGTTATCCTCAATTACCATTGCGCGACTGGGGGAGACCTGCGCCGCCACCTGCTCTATCTGCGTCGTCATTATCGTATACTCCATCTTGAGGCAGCACTGCAAGAACTTTACATGCCACACGAAAATGGGGGGCGGGTGGGTGATCGACGCATACCGCTGGTGCTGACCTTCGATGATGGCTACCGCGATAACTATACGCACGCCTTTGCGCTCGCACGTGAGTTGCAGATTCCTTTCACCATCTTTCTCGTTCCAGGTTATGTGGAAAGCGGCGATTACTTTTGGTGGCAAGAGGGCAATCGCCTTGTGTCTCGCACACAGATGAGCGAGGTAATGATTGAAGGGCGCATCTACCATCTAGATCAACCGGAAGAGCGAAAGATACTTGCACAAACGATCCTCACTCGATTGTGCCAAGCAGCATCGGTTGCTGAACGTGAAGCGTTTCTAACGTTTATAAGTAAGGTACTGGCCGTGCTTTCATCGCCGGCACCTGAAGAGGAACCTGCTCTTCCTCTCAAGTGGCCTGAGGTGTGGGAGATGGAGGAGAGTGGATGGGTCTCGTTCGGTGCCCACACGATGCATCATCCCATCCTGGCCTATCTCGCTGACCCTGCGGAGGTGCAGAGCGAAGTAGAGGAGTGCCGGAGGCTGCTGGAGCAGCATTTAGGGCATCCTGTACGTGCTTTTGCCTATCCCATAGGGCAGAGCCAGCACATTGGAGACAATGTAATCCGTGCTGTGCAGCAAGCGGGGTATGATTGGGGGCTCACGACTACATATGGATTCAATACCCCGCGAAGCGATTCCTATCTCCTCCGGCGCATCGAGGTAGATGTCAGTCAACATTGGCTGGTCATAGCTGCTGAAGCAGCCGGTTTGTGGGGCTTCTTCTCTCGCCTTCGTTGGGTTCCCCTGGTTCGAAAATACTTGACAAATTCCATGGAGGGATGCTGAGTGCTGCAATAACCGACTCAATATCAGCAACGAGGGAGAAATGAAGAGTGAGTATTGGAATTAAGATATGAAAGTTATTGGACATCGCGGAGCTGCTGGTCTGGCACCAGAAAATACATTTGCCGGCTTTGATCTTGCCTTAGAAATGGGAGTTGATGGGTTAGAAACTGATGTACAAAAGACAAAAGACGACAAGTTAGTGCTTTTCCATGATGACCGTTTAGACAGAACAACCAATGGGAGAGGAGTTTTGCAAGAGACGCCGTGGCACGAGTTACAGCAGCTTGATGCAGGTTCGTGGTTTGATGCTAAATACACAGGTGAGCAAATACCCCTACTCATAGATGCCCTGAAGAGGTATGCGACACGAACCTATTTCGACTTTGAAATAAAACAAATCGGCATTGAATATGAAGTTCTAGAGATGATTGAGCAATTAAAACTTCTAGACCATGTCACATTTACTTCTCAAAACTTTCCAACGATCTGCACTATCAAAGAGAAAAATCCTCTCGCTCGCGTTGGGTATATAACAGCAGATTTCTCAGAGGAAAATTTAAGAAGAGTGGTCGAGGCAAAAATACAGGAGTTTTGCCCAAGGGCAGAAAAAATTACCAAACATTTAGTTAATCAATGGCGCTCCCTGGGACTATTCATTCGGGCCTGCGGCGTAAAAAACACCGAAATTATGAGAAATGCGATCCATGCTGGCGTTGATGGAATGACCTCTGACTTTCCTGATATACTCATGAAAGAGTTAGGAAGAGTGTAAGTGCATAACGAGTTAATGTACGACGCACTGGTCCTTGATGCCAGGTTGCGGCAATCGCTCACGACCGTGCGTTCACTTGGCAGCCGAGGGCTGCGGGTTGCGGCCCTGGAGAGCTTTACGGATGATGCGCCCGCCTTCTCGTCACGCTGGTGCCAGAAAGCGTTTGTCTGCCCAGCGAATATAGGTACGAAGGACTATCTGACGTACCTGGAGCAGGTACTTGACCATACGGGTGTACGGGTGCTGATCACCTCCTCAGACGCCACGATAGCGTTGATACGTCGATATCGAGAGGAACTGGAGCAGCGGGTGCGTATCGCGCTGGCAAAAGAACCGGCCCTGGGAATAGCAATCAGTAAAGAGAGCACGCTGGAAATAGCCAAACGATTGGGGGTAGGTGTCCCAAGGGGGGTGAAAGTGGAGGCGGTAGGGGAGGTGCGAGCGGCACTGCACGAGATTGGGCTGCCAGCGGTGGTCAAGCCGGTGGAGTCCTGGGATGGACAACACAATACGAGCATGAAGAGTGAACTGGTGACGACTCCTGACGAGGCTCGTCGTGCGGTTGAGAAATTGACCCGCTTTGGAGAGGCGACGCTCTTCCAGCAGTTTCTCCCAGGCAGACGTGAGTCCCTGGGTTTCCTGTATGCACATGGCCAGGTGTATGCGCGGTTTGCCCAGTGGACCAAGCGTACCAATCCCCCGTTGGGGGGTATAAGTGTAGTGCATCAGGGCATCCTTATCCCGCCCGACACCGGTGAGCAAGCAGAACGCTTAGTGCGTGAACTCTGCCTGGAAGGCTACTCCCAGGCAGAGTTCCGGCGCGACGACGCAGGGAATCCCTACCTGATGGAGATTAATCCACGCCTCAATGTGACGATTGAGAATGCTGTACGTGCAGGAGTGGACTTTCCCTATCTGCTCTATCAATGGGCGAGCGGGGATCAGATCAATGTGGTGAAGGGTTATCGTGCAGGCAGGTCGATGCGTGATCTGAGAGGCGATATGGGGGCAATGGTAGCAGCGGTGCGACAACGTGGTAGGCCAGGAGTGAGTCCGCCGACGAGGACAATACTCGATTTCTGTGCTTCTTTCTTCATGCCAATGCGATATGTTTATGTTGATTGGAAGGACCCTCTCCCAGCCTGGAGGGCAACGATTGGTTTTGCCCGTTATTTACTACGCTTGGGCGGAAGGAGCCTTTTAAGGAGGAAGTTTTAGCTCGACACCTTCCGAAAATAGCCCATTGCACCGTTGTGGAATGCGTTGGGCTGCCTCCTTAGAAGTCAGTGTGACCGTGTAGCCCAGTTGTTCAAGACGCTGCACGTGGTGGCACTCGATGCGCGTGGAATCCTGCTGCGTGACGGCATACTTTTGCATCGTGCTCACTCAGCCTAAGTGCTTATAGAGATGACCTCCCAGCGGTCCGGCCACTAGTAGCGGAAGCCGTCTCCAGCACGAAGTGAGCAGGCGAAACTTCCAGCTACTTTCAGCAGTAGAAGCCAGGCCAGCCATATGCGGATAGTAGTAGTACGGGAGCGGCTCCTTGATGGCCCCCAGCGACGTTTGAACTCCATTAATCCTTCGTTATCGCAAGCAGTTCGCCCCATGTCGAATGTTTGATAGCCCTGGGTGCAGCCCAGTTTGATGGCGGTCCACATGAGCAGGTTATTGGGGGCCAGGTGCAGATAGCGCTCATCAGACGCACCATAGGCGTACTTGATTGTTGTACCGGATGCCAGCAGGATCATACCGGCGATAATCATTCCCTGGTACTCAGCCAGTAAGAGTTGCATAGCTCCGCCGGCAGCAAGAGCATCCCACAACATATAAAAGTAACGCCGCGACTGCGCGGGCATGCCATGCTTCTTGCAACGGATTTGCAAGTGCAAGCGATAGTAATGCGCTACATCTTCACGCTGCCGGGCTATGCGAACCTGTACGCCGAGCTTTTGGGATTTTTTCACCTGGCGCTGTATGGGTTTCTGTAAACTCGACCACATAACATCGGGGTCAGCGGCAAGTGGCATGAGCCAGCGTACATATAATTGGCCTTCTACCTAACTGCAGGTAATCGATAGCGATAAATGGCAATGCCATCAATGCAAACGTACGACTCCTCGTACTGCCCGTGCCATTTAGGACAGATGATACTCACCTGGTAGCCCGCAACCCGCAGCGCCTTCGCCTCAGGCCAGACGCGACGATCAGCAGGAGCAGGCATATTTTCTACCAACATGAGGACGCGCCTGACTCTCTGAGAGCCTGGACCTATCCTACTACTCTTGCGGGCAGTTGATGACAGAGCCGTCATAACAGTTGATCTCCTTCACTGCTATCTGAAGAGCAGGTGAAAGGCAGGTAATAGTCCTCCGCCGGTGTTCCACACTAGATCATAATAGATCCTGGTGTAGATCTGGTGAGCATTGGCATGCAGAAACGGGTTAAAAGGAAGGCACAAGGTTACAAAATAGCGGCTTTCTCGCTGTGAGGAATATTCCTGAAACCAGGAGTTCTTCATCTGACATATCGCGAAACTCAGGTTGGAGATGAGGCCGAATATTGTTGAGGAGAGAAATAGTTGCATAGGTATAATCAACGCCCAGCCTCACTAACTCTTTGTGTGGTACTATCTCATCCCTCTCTCCAACAATGTGAGTTATCAGTATTTTTGTGTCATATCCTAACTCGCTGGCTTTTCTGCGGTAGTAATTGATCAATCTCCGATTTGATTTCCCGGAATCACGTGTCATCAACCTGTATACCCAAGAGGGAATAGCAAGAAATGTGAGAGGGTGATGCTTATGATTACTGAACATGCCATGATCACGAAAATCTATTTTGTGAATCATGTAACCACCAGGCTTCAATAATCTATGCATTACTGTAAAAGCGGCATCAGGATCATACACATACATGAGGACAGCTCTTGAGACAATCAGATCAAATGACTCCGGATCAAATATCTTCTCAGCTTCCTCTATTCCAGTTCCATAAATAGAGGATAATTTTTGAGAGTCACTTCTCAGTTCGCCTTCAGAGTCTAGAACTTCATCAGCAATGCATCTTTCATCCTCATTCAACCCTTCACTCAAGGCCTGGTAAATCTTGCGCTGTTGCTCACTATCACGTTTTGAAAAGAACTTATCCAGGCAAACCACCTGCTTAGCTCCAGCAAGTAAGAATTGTATAGCAACACCAAGATTATCCCCGGGACCGATCTCCAAGATTCTTTTATCTCGCAGCATATTAATGGTGATACCCGAATAGTCCAGATAATCATCAAAGACCTGATTGATATAGTTCAAGCTTTGTTGCAGGGACTTGTTGATATGAGTAGATCCGGAAGTTCCTTCGAACTTACCTGCATTAAATCGCCTCTTTGTGCGCCAATTATTGTAAATTTGTTGGAAGATAATACCTAGCTTTGAATACCTCGTACGCTGTCGTAAGTTAGTTAGCATAGTACCTTTCTTCTTAATGGATAGTGGACCCAGTGTCAAGACAAAACAGATAACACCTATGTTGATAGCAAAGTTACTATCTAATCATCTCACTACCTCTCAAATTCTTCCAGAGAGGAGAGAAAAATTTCCATACGCCAGATACCTCTGCTGCCATCACCAACCAATGCCGACTCACCTCACCGGCAATACGCCGAAGCTGGTAAGGATCGCTCTGTGAGCTATTGCTACCATGAATAGTTGTTACTGCCCAATCATAACCCGCATCTTGCACAGCTCTTAGCGCCGCGTCGCCAATATGCTCAGGCTGCCCAACGGGATAAGCAAAAGTACGTACAGGATGGCCTAGCTGCTGCTCCAGCACCGTACGACACTCCTCTATCTCGCGTCGCAGCTCCATTGGATCTGTCAGGTATGCCAGAATGGGATGATACATACTATGGGCACCAAATGAAACCCACCCGCTCTCCTCCATCTCGCATACCTCCGCCCACGTCAATGGCCGGGCTGCCTCCTCCATAGTAACAGATGAAGGCGTGGCCAATACCTTGCGTGCAGCCGCAAGAAATGCCTCACGTTCTGCAACTGATGTGGCATGACGTGCACGGGTATAGATGGTTTGTGCAAGGATATTTCGCTCCTTCGCTTGTTCCAGGTGATAGGTGCGTCCTTCAATCGTCACCTTATTCGCTAGTGCATGGCGCACAAGGCGATCACCCTCCAGCCACCAGAAGTAGTCACCACGCTCCACATAAGCCGGAACAAGAAAGACGGTGATAGGTAGCTGCAACTCTTGCGCAAGCGCAAAGGCATGCGTATAGTTATCGCGGTAACCATCGTCAAATGTCAACACCAATGGTGTACGTCGATCCTGCTTAGACTTCCCATTCTTGCCCGGCGTATAAAGTTCTTCAAGTGCCTCTTCGAGATGCAGCATGCGATAGTGTTGACGCAGGTAGAGAAGATGACGACGCAGATCCCCTCCACTCGCACGGTGGTAGGTGAGGATAATCAAGCGTCGCCCCGAGCGTCGTGTCCACCAGCGCACCAGTTTCACCAGCCCACTGTAGTAGAGACATGCAGCAACAAATATTCCTAACCGCTTGCGCATGTGCCACTCTCCCCACTACTGTTCACTCGCAACTTCCGTGCCTGGCAATTGTACAGTCGTGAACGAGATACGTTGATTACTTGAGGGCAGCTCTTCAGGTCGACAAGTCCCTTCTATGGTAGGCACAAAGTAATCTCATCAGGCGAGCGCGTGCCGGTAGAGCAGGCGGGTACCGGCTCCTAGTATCCAGAGCGCTGTCACCGCGGTCGCAGCAACGATTACCACCAGGACCCCTAGCCACAGCACACGCAGCCAGCCGGGCTCCTGCAGTCTCTCTGCGATCAAGGAGAAATCCTGCACCGTCTTGTAGAACAGGCCGAGCAAGAAGAGGCTCTGCACGAGCACGAGCACGAACCCAATGGCTGCTGCTGGCAGTTTCGTCCGCTGGGCAATCCAGCGCAGCTCATACCAGGCCGCCACCGCGAAAACCGGGAACGCAATGATCATCAATCGCTCATTATCGGAAGTCACGAAGAGGACGATGGCGGCAGTGGCCAGCAAGAAGATCCACACGACCGGGCGGCGTGCCACATAGGGGGGATGGATCACTTGCAAGAGCAGCAAAGGCAGCAGGAGCCCAAACGAACCGATGGTGAGATGATAGACATTGAGAACAAATGGGTTGACATTGCCGAACAGGCTGATCGTTGAGGCTCTCCCGGCAAGATTGGAGCGAAGTTGCCAATTGCCCTGGAGCCACTGGAACAGATCACCAAACCGATTGACCGGATGGAGGGCGAGATGGAGCGCCAGCGTAATCAGGATCGGGACGATATAGGCAGGAAGATAGGTTTTCAGGTGCTCCCAATCACGCCGGATCACTTGCTCCCCTGCGAACGCGACCACAGCAAGAAGCGTGAACTCGCGCTGGAGCGCCCCCAGAGCCAGGACGACCAGGAGCCAGCGTGGTCGATCCTGCCAGTAGCAAATAAACGCCAGCACCAGTAGCAGGTACTCAAGAGCGACGGCACCCTCATACCGCCATAGCCCATTAAGCCCGAACTCGTACTGGGTCTGCACTAGCAGGGCAACAGCCAGCCCCTGCCAGGGTGTCGCGCCGAGGAGGCGCAGCAGGGCATAGATGCCGATCACGGCGCCACAGAGGCTGATCGTGGTGACCAGCAGAAAGCCGTTTTGCAGTGACAGACCAAGCTGGTTCAGTCCATGCACCAGCCAGGGCGTCAGGACGCGCCAACAGAACGGTAACTGACAGGCCGCTGGATCGCTAGAGAAAGGGTGACGCGCCATGGCCTCGTAATTGGGGCTATCCCCGATCGGACGCTGCGAGAGCGCTGGATCGAGTAAGCCCAGATACGTGAGGAAAGCTAGGAAGCCTAACTCGGTCAATACCAGGACCCCACTGGCGCTCAGATCGGCGATCAAACTCTTGCGCACAAACACTGTGCGCAAGAGTGACAGGGGCGCATCATGCGTAACCGTGCTCCGGCGCATAGACACTTCTCTCCTACTGTTAGTTTGGCCCCGAGCCCGGCTGATCAAAGGGTTGGTGGCGACACAGAGAACGGCTGCAACTGTCTACAACGACCAGTTGTCTCTGTACTCAAGTGTACGTGGCCGAGGTGCAGATAGGATGGTGATGTTTACAGAGATGTGGTGTCAATTCGTGCTCGATTGTGAAGACTTCTTCACCTGGCCGGTCCTCGAAAAAATGGTTCACCCGCAACTTGACAGCGTTGGCGAATTCAACGGGATAGCTAGACAGAGGAGTCGGAGGTTGCTACCCTAGAGTTGGTGTTGGCATATCGGTGAGTCATGGGTAGACGCCATTGAGCGTTTCCCATATACCACCATTACTTGCCCAGGTGACACTAATACCTTTTTCTGCCATAATCCGATTTTCCATAGGCCAGGGCCACAGCGGCTGATTGGTTAACACGCCATCTTGATACTCATAGAGAATATTTGCTCCAATATCCGCTCCATTCTGTCCTTTTCCTTGCAACGCTGGAGGAAGCATAAGATAAGCTCCTCTGCCATAGGTAGTTGTTTCATACCCTGGATTCACCGTGGTATCGGTTGAGGCAAGGCTTACTCCATTGCTTCCATTCCCATAAAAATCATTGTAACTCTGGCTGGTGGCGTTAGTAATTGCTGTTCCGTTATTGAGGAAGACACTGTTATTGATGGTAATAATTGCTGAACTATTGTGTCTTGCAAAGCCAATAGTGCTATTGGCAAATACAGAATTGGTAATGGTGCCATCATACGCGTTCCACCAATTTATCCCATTTCCCTTATCATTTGTTGATGTTCCGGCAGTTGTTGAAAATGCATTCGGAGACTCAAAATACGAATTGGTAATCTGGGTGTGTAACCCAGATGATCCATTCCCATACATGCCATCCCAATTATCATAAAACATGACGCCTCGAAGCGTGGTATTATACGTTGGATAATTCAGCGTATCATTAGTTGTTCGATAGAGAGCGGCATATTCCTGTGGATCATCCGTTACGGAGGATGGGGGGAGAACGTGGCGTGAAATCACATTCTCCAACACGATATCATGCGATCCATACACTGCATATCCAGCACGAGGTGCAGCAAAATTTGGTTCACTCTCCCAATACGCAAAGGTCCTTCTCAGCGTGGTATAGCTCACATGATAATTATCAAAGATATATCTCCCAACTCCCCACCCTGCACAATCCTCAATCAGAATATGGCTATTGCCATAAGCATTCTCAAAGATAATGTTATTGCCAGGCGCTGCATTATAGGCAGTGATCCGCCGCAATGTTATATGATCATCGGGATATCCTCCCCCTCCGAACAAATACACAACATTATCAACTGAATTTCGTGCGACAAATCCTTGAATTGTTACAAATGAACTCCCATTGACAAAAATAGGCTGTGTACTTCCATGGGGATCAAAAATGGCCTTTCCATCATTAGCTGCTTTAATTGCAATCGGTGCGGTAGCCGTCCCATGAATTGCTGTCCCATTATTCGGATCCAACCGCAGCGAAGTATATGTCCCATCATTCAAGACGAGTGTATCCCCAGGCCGCAAGACTCTTATTTTACTCGCTAAATTATCCCCAGGTGAGGCATAGTACGTATGGCCAGTAGTCTGTTGGCGCAGTTCCTGCTTCTGCTGACAAGAGAGCGTTACAGCAAGCGCGAGAACAGCAACAAGCCTTAATACCTTTGGGTTAAGCAAAGGCAAGCGAGTAAATCTACCGTTAAGAAAATCTCTCATAAGTGTGAGTGTAGCATAAACGAGGAAAGGTTATCAAGAAGACTGCGGATTAATGCTGATGATCTCCTGATAAGCTCTTCGGTGGGATTTTCCTGGTCAGTCATGGCTATTCCTCGCTTTCCTCGTCCTCAGGCAAGTACTCGCGCAGCGCTTGTTCATCAATAGCCCAATGGCTTCACAATCTACTTGCGACGGCTACTGAGCGGCTGTTGCCGTGCGCAGGAGGCAGTTTCCGTTTGCCAGATCCCTCGATGCCGTTATAGCCGTAGTGGACATTGATATCCATCATGTCGGCCTCCTCAAACCATTGTCGCAGGGTGGCAATGGTTTGAGGGGAGTCGTAGCGCGGGGCGAGCATATCAAAGATATCCAGGTAGGCCCATTCCTTCAGAGCGCTCCCGCGCAGCCCCTCTCTGCTGTAGTCAGGGATGAGCAGCCGCCAGTTGAGCGCTGGGCCGATGCGCGGAATGCGCCTAATCAAGTAGCTCAGCGGCCAGAAGACGTCGATCCACCTACGTGTGAAGTGCAGGAGTTGCTCAGGATTCATACGCCGGGTCCACCAGCGTACATAGTACTTCGTGGCGAGGTAGGTGCGTGCGAACGTTTTTTTGTACACATCCACTACCAGCTCGCCGCCTGGCTTCAACATCTGTGGCAGGGCGAGGAACGCCCGATGAACATCGGGCGTGTGCTGCAACACACCGAAGCAGAAAATCCTGTCAAAGGTTCCAGGTCGGAAAGGCATCGCATACAAATCGGCCTGCACAATCAACACGTTCTCCCGTGCTCCGTTGGAGGCATAGTTGGCTTCCACAGCAAGGCTGTAGTCCATTGAGATGACCGTGGCTCCAGTTGAGGCGGCAGGGACAGTAAAGCGCCCCGACCCACTGCCGACCTCCAAGACGAGCTGACCCGACAGGTCTCTGGGCCAGCGCGTTTCCTCAAAGAAACGCGTTTCGGACAGCGCGAGTCCCGTATGCTCGTCATATTGCGTGCATGCATGTGCCATCCACTCAATGCCAAAGCTCGCTGCGTAGTTGCCGCTCGGCCCGAAACGCGGAATGCCCCTTACGATGGGGAAAGGTACCTGACAGCTCGCACATACCAACTGCGCCGCCTCGATTTGCTCCCTATGCCGCTGTGTGACCGACTGTAGCGATAAGTCGCCTTGGCAGGTGGGACATACCAGATAGGGCAGAAACTGATCTCTCATCCCCTTCTCCTTCCTTCACGAGACTTTTCTTTGTGCGAAACCATAGCAGGGGTCAACACCAAAACAAATTATCCGCTACCAGTAGTAATTATTTGGTAGACAACCAGATGCTCTGCCTCATATGCTGCAATCTTTCTGCACTCTGACAATCGACAGACACCATTCCACACAAAATAATAGTTAATATGATATATTCCTAACTCCCCTTGTAGTTCTTCATCTGTAATCTTTTCTTTCGCTGCTCCATAGTAGTTACCATCCAAAAAATATGCATAAAACAATGTCTCATCCCAATTAGTATTGGATGCAATATTGCCTTTAATATGATAAGCAGTTTGCAATTGTTTGCTCGTCATATAAATATTTCTATCAACATTAACATGTTGGATGAGCTGCTTTATGGGAGATAGAGTAAAAGAAAAGAAGATGATAAAAAAAAGAAATTGTCGTAGTTGCGCATTCCTAACAAAATCAAAATGATTACTGCATACATATCCACAGAGCAAAAGAAGTAGTATTGCATCAACCCACAAAAATCGTTCTTCAATATGCAAAAGTAAATAGCCGGAGGTATATAAAAACATTGTTACGAGAGCATAAAAAGCACTACTATGTATTTTCCTGGCATCCTCGGGATTCTGGTTGCGCTCTTCTGCATTGCGGAATCGCTTACCAGAACGACGAATTGCGTAAATCAATAATATTACAATCGAAAAAATTGAGAAAGTTTCAAAATAATGTAACGCGCTAAATCCATTTTCTACAATATGAATTATTTGGTATGTTATCCAATCAACCAATCGTGGTGACTTTTCATAATCAATAGTAAGGCGAGAAGGATCATCCCAAGCGCTTACCGCCCCAGAATAGGGAAGTGGTAACAATCCTTGATAGACCATTGGCTGTCCTTGTGATCCAATGCTATCAAATCTTATATTGTACTCTCCTGCAGTTGCAATAGTAAAGTGCTGATATTTACTGCTGATAGTATAAATCCAAATCCCACTGATGATTAAGAAAACACTCAGTCCAAAAATATATGCTAAAACAACATTTATTCGCTCCTGACGGGCCTTACTTTGTAAGTAATGGATAAAGGTAAAAAGCGAAAAGGAAGCTATAAAAAAATAAAATCCATAACTTTTACTAAAATATAAAAGAGCTCCAAGAAATCCGATGATAAATCCCTGGGTCGCTTTCTTACTATAATCAGCATCGAAGATATAATAGAAGTAGTATAGTGTTATGCAGAGAAGCACAAGGTCAGGAGTGACCAAGAGAAAAGCATAAAATAAAAGCATTGGTATTGCAGCAATAAGAATAAGTAATCTCACTTCTTCATTAATTGCAAATCTATAAGAAAGTTTTCTTATTGCAATAAAGGTAAAAAAACTAATAGTCAGGGATACTATCTTATATGCAAACAATGGTTGAAGCTTCAGCAATATCAGGGGGACTAATAACCAAGAAATAAGCGGTCCCCAAAATCCATTTATTGCATCATGAAAATCTCCAATTGCATAAAGATGTGCAATGTTGAGATACGAAACACCATCCGGGTTTATTTGAAATTGGTATAAGGAAAACAAAAGTATACCTAAACAACAATAGACAAGTAAGAGTCTGTTTGAAAAGCTATCCATAAGCCGCTGCAATACAACAAATCCTTTATGAAAGGTAGCCCCATTCATCACAGCCTTGTTTAGCATCAATTTTGCTCCATCTCTATCTTGAATTCCTGCAGTATGCAGCAGTACCTCAATAACACATCCAAATGTATCAATGAGCAGATGTCGCTTTCTTCCTGTTACCAATGGTTGTCATTGCAAGGGATGATGGATCACCAAAGCATCCATCACATTACCCATCAATTTCTGTATGCCGGGTACCACAGGATTCTCACTGGCACACAAGTTGTCCATATGATATCGATACCTGTCGAGCGCAGCAGTCCAGTAGACGGAACCTGTAGCAAAGACCATCGCACCCGATGGAGCAATGTAGTAGGTGGTGTTGCTGATATCAGCCGTGTTATCTTCTCTCAGAGTTTGTGACACACCGAGCACTTGTAGCCTTGCAGGCGTGGCCCCGTTCGTAAAGACATGATCCCATTCATAGCCCACGAGATCGCAGCCATATTGTTGCCCCGGCAGCAGGCCGGTGTCTTCAATAAGCGGCGATTTTACCTGGGAACTCACCTGCCAGGAGAAGCCCAGTCGCTTGTGTGTGAGATTGGAGTACATAATACCGATGAGGGCGTTTTCTGGACGAGCGAGTATAGGATCACGCCATTGAGCGGTCAGTCGAGTATTGTCCTTCCAATAGAGTGGGTCGTGGGCTCGGTCGTTATACGCCGTCTCCACTTTATAGCAAACAATTGTCCGATTTGGAGTCCCTGCCCCGTCCGGCTCGAAGCGGATTTGCCAATAGGCAGCGTCCGCTCCCAAAAACGCAAGACCTACACCATTGTTTCGTGCACGCTCTACGCCATCACGCATCTCTTTTGTCCAGTATTCATCATGGCCAAGCGAGAGGTAAGCCCGATGACGCAGTAACTGGCTTGGATCCTCATGCAAATCGACACTGCTGATATAGGAGAGATCATAGCCCTGCCTCTCCAGCCAGTGAATGGCGTCGACCACAGAAGCAAGCAGATCGCCCGCCCCATCCTCCTGAGCATAAGGTCGGTCGAACGAGACCTTCACTGCTCTGGGCAACCCTGGGGTTTCGTCTGAATTGACGTGGGTATCTGCTTCGTACAAACTATACCCTCCCCAGTCATTGTAGGCGGCGTAGGTGGTGTCCGGCGTGACGGCGACATAGCGGGAAAGTGCATTGCCACGTACATCAAACGGCGTATAGGTCTGGAAACCATTGGCATCGGTGAATTTCGCCAGGTAGATGCCCGTCGTCCAGTCAGACGGGACAGTGAGTACGTAGGAAGGTCGCCAATTGGCCTCAACAAGGCCGGTTGTTGTATCGACGTAACAGGAGGTGCAATGCATCAGGCGCTGGTTGAATGACGGGTCATAGAATCCCTGCGCATGACCGATCAGACCCACCTGTGAGGCCATGAGTCGCCCACCGTCGCCTCCATACCAGCCCAGCCGGTAGATATCGACTGAATAATAGTCACCCTCTTTCTGCGTACTCACGTAGAAGGTTAGCTTCTGCCCTGGCAGCACCGATGTTGCACTAGCATATGCTTGTATCTGAGTGTAGGCCTCCCTTCCCAGCGGAATCTGCCAGCTGATTGTCCCAGGATGAGCATTCTCACGCACGATCATGTTCCCCTGGTTAGCAAGTGTTTGTGAAGATTCGACACTTGTCTCAGAAAATAATAGGTTTGGGCCGCGTAATAGAGTAGCCAGTACCCCTGCAACTAACAGGAAGAAGACTACGACACCTGCAGCACGCCGGAATGTCATGTCGATGCCCCCAATATCTACTAGAGACGAAGATGTAAATAGTAACCACAGAGTAAATAATAATCCACCATTTGAAAAAATACTAGCTTCTGACGCAGGAAAACAAGGGTGGTATAGAAACGTGTACTGGACTATGACTTTCGCAATCCAATCTAAACGTCAGGAAAAACCGTATTCTCGTGTGAGAGGCCGTATAATGTCCTAGAAAATCAAGGCCAGGTTAAAGCAAGCACATAGTAATTTATCTTCGCGCCAAAAGCTGCCTTACTTTTGTGTTTTTAGCGTACATCATCCATTGTAAATTTATCAACGATAAGTTTAGCACTTATTGTCTCAACTCTAGTGCTTTTTAAGGATGGCCCTCATAATGAAAAACCCGTTGAGTCACTATATGATACTCGCCAAGCGCTGGGCATGGATGGTAGTACTGGGAATAGTTATTTGTAGCAGCGGCAGCTTTCTCGTCGCTAAGATTACACGTCCTGTCTATCAAGCTTCTGCAACTCTCATCCTCAATCTGGGGCCAACCTCAGTAGCCAGTGACAACTTCATCGCAAGTGTACAAGCCGTACCAACGTATGCTCAGTTGCTGACCAGCCCCACGGTGCTTAACCCCGTCGTGGCACAGCACCAGGGACTGACGCTCCAGCAACTCACCGCAATGATCACAGTGAAGCCCGTGCCGAATACGCAACTCATTGAACTTGATGTCGACAGTAACGATCCACGCCTTGCGATGCAACTTGCCAACGAGGTCAGCCGGAGCTTCGCCCAATTCTCAAACACCCAACTTCCCGGTACGATCCAGATATTGCCTGCACAGGAACCTACCGACCCCATTCGCCCCAAAAAGCTAATGGATACAGCTATCGGTGCCCTGGTCGGCCTGGGGCTTGCACTGGCTCTCATCGTTCTTTTTGAATGGATCGATGATCGTCTGACAAGTCTCGAAGAAGTGCAAGAGCTTCTGGGTCTAGAGATTCTGGCGATTTTTCCTCGACTCTCAAAGCGGCAGCTTAGCAAGAAAGTCGAGGAAAGAGCGGCCTTTGCAGAAGGTTATCGTATGTTATGTGCAAGTTTGAATGTTGCACAGAAGGTTAAACCTTTCAAGCTGGTGATGGTCACAAGCGCTTTGGTAGGTGAAGGGAAAAGTACCGTTGCGGCCAATCTTGCCGCCTTTTTAGCAAAAGCAGGTAAGCACGTGCTCCTGGTAGATACCAATCTGCGCAGTCCAACATTGGGTGAATACTTTCAACTCGATACTCCTCCAAATCTTGCAAGTACATTTATGGGCAGCTCGGCAGAGATCGAAGAGAATCTGGGTGTTCAGCCGACCGATATTCCGAATTTGTATGTCCTGACAGCAGGAGCGCTCTTCTCTGACTCTCCAGATATGCTGCTGTCCCTATGGGCTAACCAGTTCTTCGATCATTTGAGAAAAGCGCCGTTTGACTATATTATTTTTGATACACCCGCGTTGCTTCCAGTGGCTGATACACAGATTCTGGCTTCGCATGTTCAGGCAACAGTACTGGTTGTTGATGCGACGAAAACGCCTCGTAAGACGCTGTTACAGGCCAAGCGTATGCTGAATAGAACACGCACTACGATACTAGGAGTCGTGATCAACAAGAATCACTGGCCCACCCATGGCCTCATTCGCCAGTATCTGAACGCCGTGCCGCAGCCTAGAACAGCCACGAGAGTGGCTATGCTTCCTAACACTCCTATTCCAGATGGCCAACCGGGGCCTGGGGATGGCCTGTACCCTGTCCCGTCTAAAAAAGGTCAGAGATGAGCAATCATGATCTTCTAGTTTATTGAGTTAGACATTGTAGCATCGAAAAAGGAGCCACCTATGGATCGTTTGTTGCAAGAGAAGATCGCTACACGATCCTTGCGTGTTGGGGTTATCGGCCTCGGCTATGTAGGGTTACCACTCGCGACGGCATTTGCAGAAGCTGGTTTCCACGTCACTGGCATTGATGTAGACCAGCAAAGAGTCGACCAGGCTAATCGTGGTGAGAGCTATATTCCTGATATTTCAAACAGAAGGTTACAAACCCTCATCGATACAAAATGCATCGATTTTACCAGTGACTACTCTGCATTAAATGAAGTCGATGTAGTCAGTATCTGTGTTCCCACTCCTTTGCGCAAGACACGCGATCCCGATATTTCCTACATTATCTCAGCTACAGAACAGGTACGAGCACATCTACATCCTGGACAACTTATTGTCCTGGAAAGTACAACGTATCCCGGCACAACCAATGAAGTTCTGCTACCGGAATTGGAGTCTACCGGCATGAAAGTGGGAGTTGACTTCTTTCTGGCCTATTCGCCAGAGCGCATCGACCCAGGCAATCCCGACTTCGACACGCGCAACACACCCAAAATCGTGGGAGGTGTTACACCCGCCTGCACAGAACTGGCGCAGTCCTTCTATGGAGCGGCCATCGAGCGGGTCATGCCTGTCTCCTCCACGCGGGTTGCGGAGATGGCCAAGCTGCTAGAAAACACGTTCCGTGCCGTCAACATCGGCCTGGTGAACGAAATCGCCATTATTTGTGAAAAGCTTTCCATTGATGTATGGGAAGTCATTGATGCAGCAGCAACGAAGCCTTTCGGTTTCATGCGCTTCCTGCCAGGTCCGGGTCTGGGTGGACACTGTATTCCAGTCGACCCACACTATCTTTCCTGGAAACTCAAGACGCTTGATTACACAGCACGCTTCATCGAGCTGGCAGCGGAGGTCAACAGCAGCATGCCGCGCTACGTTGTGGACAAGATAGGTGAGGCACTGAACGAAGAACGCCGCAGCTTCAATGGTGCCACTGTGCTTATCTTGGGCGTTGCCTACAAGCGTAATGTAGGTGATGTACGCGAATCGCCTGCACTCGACATTATCCAGAAGTTGATAGCTCGCAAGGCGATAGCGCTCTACAACGACGAGTATGTGCCGTCCCTGAGTCTGCGCGATAGGTTACTCTACTCGCAGCCTTTGAGGAGTGGCATGCTGCAAGCCGCGGACTGTGTGGTCATCGTCACCGACCATAGCTATTACGATGTGCCCTGGATTGTACGTGAGGCACACTGTATTGTGGACACTCGTAACTTGACGCAAGGCTACAACGATGAAAAAATTTTTCGGCTCTAAAAAGGTTTACAAAAAATGTCTCAGCCTTCTGGACCGCTAAACACTCCCTCAGCAAGGCCCGAAAAATCTATCAATAAGCAGATTTTTCGGGCCTTGCTGAGCATCGCATCTGCGGCTCTGTTGGTCCGCATCTTTGGCATGCTCAATCAGATTGTCGTCTCTGGACGCTTCGGAGCAGGGGCAGCAATGGATGCATACTTTGTTGCCTCCGCGCTGCCTATCCTGTTGGCGCAGTTGGCAAACAGCGCTGTTGAATCCTCTGTCATTCCAGTTTATGCACGAGTACGCCTGCAAGGAGAAGAGCAGGCTTCCATAGTTTTCAGTACATTGCTGAATCTCTTACTTCTAGGCACAGTACTGCTCACATTGCTAATAATCGGCTTGCGTTACCAGGTGATTTACCTTTCGGCTCCGGCATTAGATCCATTCAGCGCAGGACTCGCCGGGAGCCTGGCCCCAGTTATCTTTCCAGTGCTTGTACTCATGGTGCTGATAAGCTTCCTGGAGTGCATTCTCAACGTAGAAGGTCAGTTTGGGTGGCCCGCCTATGCCGGACTATTGGTACCGCTCACCACTGCCATATTTGTACTGGTGGGAGGCAGAGCAGTGGGCGTCGTCATGCTCTGTATAGGTATGCTGGCAGGCCTCTGCCTGCAAATCTGCGTGGTTATCGTACGCGCACAACGTGCAGGGCTCGTCTACCGATTTATCCTGGACTTACGCAACCCAGAAATCGGTGCAATTTTGGTAGCAGCATGGCCAGTGCTTATTGGCGCATTAATCGGTCAGGCAAGTCCCTTAGTTGATCAGATATTTGCCTCATTCCTCTCGGCAGGCAGTATTTCCGCCCTTAACTATTCCCTCAAGCTCATTAGCGTGCCTATCGGCGTAATTTTTGTTTCCATTGGACGCGCCGCCATACCCCATCTCTCACGTCAAGCTTCCATAAATGATATGAAAGCCTTCAAGGAAACACTGCACCTGTATTTTTGGGTCGTAGGCAGTGGTACAGTCGTGCTGACTGCATTTATGCTTGTGCTGGCGCATCCACTGGTGCAAATCCTCTTTCAGCATGGGGCCTTTTCCGCTGACGATACGAATCGTACTGCAAGTGCACTGATGGGCTTCACAGTAGGCCTGACACCTATTGCATTGGGCGATATCTTAGCGAAGGCATTTAGCGCTCTTGGCAAGACTAAGGTACTCATGGGTGTCACCATGTTTAGCGTAATCGCTAACGCCACCTTTGACTACATCTTTGCTCGCTTCTGGCAGAGTACTGGCATCGCCCTGGCCACGTCGGCAGTGTACACTTGCACCATGTTTATCCTGTTCTTCAAGCTACGTCGCGTGATCAGTAAGCTCGACCTTTTCACACCTCCACCTCAGGTACTGAAAGTGATCTGGAAGTTGGGTCTGGGCTCATATTTCCTGAGGTTGGTCAACTGGAAGGAGGAATATCTCTCCTCGTTCAGCATCACCTATGGTTTGCGCCAGTGGACGGTACGAATCGCCATCGCCATAGCGACCTTTGCGCTCGGAGTTGTTGGCGCCTACCGGAACTCTCTCTTCACACTGCGTGTTGCCTTTGGGTCGGTCATTGTAGTGGCCTTCCTGCGCTACCGCTATGCACTGTTGATCACCTGGGTTTTGCTCGATGTATTCATTGGTTCAACGCTGCCATTCTTCAATGGCAACAATTTTGACACAGCCTTAACAGCACCAACTCTACTCTTGATGACTTGTATGCCCATCAAACAAACGTTTAAGCGCGTGCCAGCGCTGGCCGTGCTGTTTATCTACCTCTTGTGGGTATTGGTCAGCGCCATCGCAAACGCCACCATTGACATTGGAACATTCCTGCCGCAATGGTTACTCTTACTGGATTCTATAGCAGTGGCTATCCTGACGATAAATGTGCTCACTACGCGGCGGCGTATGTTAAGACTTATCGATACCATCCTCATAGTGACGACATTTGTTTCGCTGTATGGTATCTATGGCTATATCACTAAACAAAATGGAACGCCAGATGATATAACTCCGTCGCTCTTCCGTATAACCTCGATCTTTGCCAGCACGCCGACAACATTAGCCCTCTTTCTCTCCATAATAATTCCACTTGCGCTCTATCGCACATTCACATTACAAGGTTTCAAACGCATTGGCAGTTTGATATTAGTCATCCTCTTCCTGGTAACACTTGGGCTGACCTTCACACGCGCTACCTATATCAGTGTTCCCCTAGGCATGGGCATCATGGTCCTTTTCCTGCCCTCGCGTAAGATGAAGATTGGCCTGTTCAGTGGCATTGCGTCGTTAGCTATCCTCGCAGTTCTACTAGCAGTAGTGGGCAATGTTCCCATCTTCGACCGCTTCTTCGAGCAGGATGTTACGACACTGAATGGACGGATCTACCTCTGGAACGGACTCCTTGACCATTTTGACCCAACACAACTGCTGGGTAACGGGCCCGGTGCTTCCGACTTTTTGTTAGCCCGTCTCGGTCTAGTCTTTGGGCTGGGCTTACAA